>Ga0157369_10000085_pt1 | contig 129025 bp, 116 predicted proteins | sample C25metaG_FD_113461 | JGI IMG/M metagenome (GOLD analysis project Ga0157369, IMG submission 113461) | Corn rhizosphere microbial communities from Kellogg Biological Station, Michigan, USA - C2-5 metaG | ecosystem: Host-associated > Plants > Roots > Rhizosphere > Soil | place: USA: Michigan... | reverse complement strand
CCCTTTTCGATGGTTTGCATCGAGTTCTGCAACATTTGTTGCAGTTGAGGAAATGTATAGATTCATGCGGAGTCAGTGTCAAGAAAAAAACGACGATGGAGTGGAAAAAGTGGCAACAACCTCCTTGACCCAACCTCCACTCAGTCCTCTTCACAGAACGTGTCGCGAGTGAAGAAGTGCCACTGCCAATCCTGCGACCGCGTCGTGCCATGAATGAGCGAAGATGCCCGCTCGAAGATTTCTTCTGAAGAGAGCAAGCAGACTGAAGAACGCGCCGAACACTGAAAGCATGAACATCGCGCGAGCGCCCTCATATCCATGCGCTGCGCCGAACATCAATGCAGAAAACACTACGCCCGCAGTCGCGGCTCCTTTCGCCCATGCAGTGAACTGGGTCTGCAAATAGCCGCGAAATACAAGCTCTTCCGCAACACCCACCAGCATGCAGAGCAGCAGCCACGCGGCGACCTCCTTCGCATTGGTTGGCGCGAGTTGGACCACAGCCTTCGCCGCGCGGTCCTCTGCGGGATTCGGCATCGTGGGCTGTCCGCTCTTGTTTGTCTGGATGGGAATCGGCTTGTGCGTGATCCACGACTCGACGCTGATCCACATCATCGCCACGGTAGCCAGCGCCATCATGGAAAGAACCCAGAAGACAATCGCAATCCCGAAATCCACCATGATCGCCTTCAAACTGATCGACACCTTTCCGAACAGCGAACGCAGCCTGACCCCGCGAAGCCTCACTCCAAAAGCTACCCAGCCGATTAGCACAAGCTCGAGAATCGCCGTCGTGCCATAGGTGTGCAGCCTGTTCACAACTGTGGCTCCATGCGGCCCCGAATGCCGTACAAAGCCCAGAAGCGACACTGCAAGGATCAAGGCCATCAGCAGCGCCGTGTGCCATACGGGCGCCACTGCAGAACGCCGCAGATCCGATGACTCAGGCGAAAAATTCAATAACTGCTGATTCGGATCGGAATCTCGCGGCTCTTCGTTCATCAATTCCATCTTGAGTTGGATGGTAGACGACCAACCCAACATCGAAAAAGTTTCGGTATCGCGCCTTGGAACTACTGATCCAGCCGCCGAGATCTCGCGAAGTGCTCTGATGATTCATGAAGCGCCAGGCTCCATCTCAATCGCGGCATAAGGTCAGCTGAATAGCGTCGACCTTCAGCCTGCCTGCAAAGTGCCGACGTCCATGTCGACTGATCAGTCTCTATCGAGGCTCTTCAACACTCGATCACGTTCAATGCAAGCCCAGCCAGGCTCGTTTCCTTGTACCTCGACTGCATATCGAGTCCAGTCAGGTACATCGTCCTGATCACCTGGTCCAGCGACACCTTGTGCTCCTCCGATTCGCTCATCGCGATGCGCGACGCATGCACCGCCTTTGCCGCGCCCATCGCGTTCCGCTCGATGCACGGAATCTGCACCAGCCCGCCGATCGGATCGCAGGTCATTCCCAGGTTGTGCTCCATCGCAATCTCGGCCGCGTGCTCCACCTGCCCATTGGTACCATCCATTGCGGCAATCAGCCCACCGGCTGCCATCGAGCACGCAACGCCCACCTCGCCCTGGCAGCCAACCTCCGCTCCGCTGATGGAGGCATTCTCCTTGTAGAGAATTCCAATCGCCGCCGAGGTCAGAAAGAACCGCATGATACCCTCGCGATCCGCTCCGGGCACAAACCGCTCGTAGTACTCCGCCACCGCCGGAACCACTCCCGCCGCTCCATTCGTCGGAGCCGTCACCACTCGGCCGCCTGCCGCGTTCTCCTCATTCACGGCCATCGCATACACCGTCACCCAGTCCAGCGGCGCCAGGGGATCGCTCGCCTTCCCTTCAATCTCCTTCTCACGCAATCGATCCGCCAGCCGGTGCGCCCTCCGCCGAACATTCAATCCTCCCGGCAGAATGCCCTCCGTCGAAATCCCGCGCTCGATGCAGCCCTTCATCGTCTCCCAGATCGCATCGATCCCAGCACGCACCCGCTCATCAGTCCCTGTTTCGGTCGCACCCGGATCCAACGCGTTCAACCGAGCACATTCATTCGCCATCATCACCTCATGGATCTTCAATCCATGCACACGGGCACTCTCCAGCAACTCTGCCGCGCTCTTGAACGGATAAGGAATCGCCATCTCGCCTCCGCCCGCCCTCGCCGCCGCCGCTCCGTCTTCGACAATGAACCCGCCTCCTATGGAGAAGAACGTTCTCTCTTCAATTTGATTTCCGCCTGCAGCGAACGCCGTCAGCCGCAGTCCATTTGGGTGCTGTGTCTTCGCACCCGGCGGAAACATCATCTCTCGCCGAAACAGGAGATCCTGTCCTTCATGAAAGCTGATACTCCGCTTTCCAGCCAGCTTCATCGTCTTTGTTGCGCGAATCTCCGCCGCCGTACTCTCAATCGCCGTCGGATCAATCGAAGCAGGCTCATTCCCCGCAAGACCCAGCAGAACAGCCCGATCTGTTCCGTGCCCCAAACCAGTCAGCGCCAGCGACCCATACAGCTCCACCTGCAGGCGATCCACTTTATCCAGCTTGTCCTGTTGCTCCAGGTCACGCGCAAACCGGCACGCCGCCCGCATCGGCCCCATCGTGTGCGAGCTCGATGGCCCCACGCCAATCTTGTACAGATCGAAAAGACTCGTCATCCCGCAGAAGATTCTATTCCTCAGCCCGAGTGGTCGTCAGATTGCCTCGCCATGAGTCTTTGAATCTTCATCGAACTTACCCCGCCCTTCCTTGCATCCAAGATCACTTCGGGAGTCATCTCGATCGGAGGAATGGATGTATCACCACATTAAGAAACTTATGTACACGGTCAACGTCGGAACCCCCGATGTCCGCTTTGGCAACATGCTTCTTGAACAATTCGGCGGAGCCAACGGCGAACTCGCTGCCGCCATGCAATACACCATCCAGGGCTGGAACTGCGTGGACGACCTTGCCCGCCGCGATCTTCTGCTCGATATCGGCACCGAAGAACTCAGCCATCTCGAAATCGTCGGCGCCCTCATCCGAATGCACTTGAGGCCAATGAAAGAGAAACGCGAGGCCGCCGAAGCCGACCCTCTCGTCTGCATCGCCGGCGGTGGCGGCATCAATCTATTTAACTCGCAGGGCAATCCCTGGACCGCCGACTACCTCAAAATCACCGGCGAGCTCGACGTGGATCTCCGCAGCAACATCGCCGCGGAAGCACGCGCAAAGATCGTCTACGAACGCCTCATCAATCACACCGACGATCCCGGAAGCGTAGACGCTCTCCAATTCCTCATGACCCGCGAGATCACCCACATGAAGGCATTTGCCGCCGCACTCGAGAGCATGGAGAAGCCCCCGTTCTCCATCGGCCGTCTTGCTGCGACTCCCAAGCTCGTCAACGAGTACTTCAACGCCTCAACCGGCGATGGCGACGAAGGAGACACCGACATGCACGGTCCCTGGCAGACGTCTTTCGGTCTGCATACAGTGGAGTCCCCCATGGTCGGAGGACAAGGGCTCTCCAACGGTTCAGTCGACGGAGTCGCGGGCTACGAAGCGCGCGGTAAGCAGGATTCCGCGCAGAAAGCCACAACCGCAACCAGCGTCAAAACTGTCGACAAGAAATCCGTTCCTCACGTCGACAACGCCGCCCAAACGGGACGCCAGGCAACTATGGTCGGCGAAACCGTAACATCGTCCAAATAAAGATCCAATCCGAATCATCAACTGGTTCCCACCCTAATCCGCGCTTTCAGCGGTTTAGGGTGGGAGACGAATCGCTGCTAACCGTTCGATACAACAGCTGTGACGAGCAGCCCATCCCCTCCTGTATCTCCTCTGCTACACTCGCGGCAAATTTCAACCAGAGACTGCCATGCTCTTCAAAGCTCTTAGTGCAGCCGTATATGGAATCGACGCTAACTTAATTGACGTAGAGGTTGATTACAGCGGCGTAGTAGTCGAGAAAGATGTCTTCCATACCGTGGGCCTGCCCGACGCGGCCGTTCGCGAGAGCCGCGACCGGGTCCGTGCCGCCATCAAAAACTCCGGCTACCTCATCCCTCCCACCATCACCACCATCAATCTCGCTCCCGCCGACCTCAAGAAAGAAGGCTCCGGCTTCGATCTTCCCATCGCCATCGGAATTCTCGGCGCCTATGGCGCACTTCGCATCGACAACGTTGATCGCTTCCTCCTCGTCGGCGAACTTGGTCTCGACGGAAGTGTCCGCGCCGTTCCCGGCATGCTTCCCGTCGCTATTCTCGCCCGCGAGAAGAAAATCCCAAATCTGATCCTCCCCGCAGCCAATGCTGCCGAAGCCGCGGTCGTCCAGGGCGTGAATGTCTACCCTGTGGCCTCGCTTCTCGACGTCATCGATCTCCTCAACTCCACACTGATGGGCAACGTCCCCCGCGATCCCTTTACAGTCAGCACACAGGAACTTCTCGGTGAACTTCAGCTGTTCTCCGTCGACTTCAAAGATGTACGCGGCCAACAGACCGCCAAACGCGCACTCGAAGTGGCGGCTGCTGGGAGCCACAACATCCTCATGATCGGCCCTCCGGGTTCCGGCAAGACGATGCTTGCCAAACGCCTCCCGTCGATCCTCGCCCCGCTCAGCTTCGAAGAGGCTCTCGAGACGACAAAGATCCACTCCGTTGCCGGCGTTCTCGATTCCACGGCAGGGCTTGTCACCCAGCGCCCCTTCCGCTCTCCCCACCACACCATCTCGGACGCCGGACTCATCGGTGGCGGCATCGTCCCGCGTCCGGGCGAAGTCTCCCTCGCCCACAACGGCCTGCTCTTCCTCGACGAACTGCCGGAGTTCCCCCGCAACGTCCTCGAGGTGATGCGACAGCCGCTCGAGGATCACACCGTAACCATCGCCCGCGCTTCAATGTCCCTCAGCTTCCCCGCGCGGTTCATGCTTGCTGCCGCGATGAATCCCTGCCCCTGTGGCTACTTCAACGACAAGTCCCGCGAGTGCATGTGCACCCCACCGATGATCCAGCGCTACGTCGCCAAAATCTCCGGTCCTCTTCTCGATCGCATAGATATACATATAGAGGTGCCGGCCGTTCAATATAAGGAGCTGCGTGGCGGGGCAGCCGCCGAGGGCTCTGCCGAAATCCGCGCCCGCGTCCTCTCTGCTCGCGATCGTCAGCGCCACCGTTTCAAGAAATCCGGCGACCGCATCTTCTCCAACGCTCAGATGTCCACCCGCCAGATCCGTGCTCATTGCGAGCTCGGCCCCGACTCCGAACGCCTCCTCGAGCGAGCCATGCAGCAGCAGGGACTCACCGCCCGCGCCCACGACCGGATCCTCAAGGTAGCCCGCACCATCGCGGACCTCGACGGAGCCGACCATCTCACCGTCCCTCACCTCGCCGAGGCCATCCAGTACCGCACCTTGGACCGCAGCTACTGGTCCTGATCTGAGGATGAACATACGACTGTGATGTGAATCACCTACTGGCTATAACTCAAATGGTTCGTTCATTTGAGCGCGCACCAGATTGTGTCACCCGAAGCTCGCCCGACACGCACATCAAGACGTTAAACATATGAGAATAGATACGTTATCAACCAAATCGGAGTCTCAACCAAGTCGTCACATTGTCCACTGTTGAGCCAAAATAAATATTGACCCCACTCCGGCTCCGTTATACATTCATGAGTGCCATCCGCAGGGGTAAGATTGCACGGCGCGATGTGTGCGTTTCTGCTTTTCCCACCTAAATTCAGCGTCCGGCACCGCACTCCTCAGGTGTGTTCGGGGTCAGCGCGAGAGGTGGGCACACAAAGCGCAAAGTAGCTTGGCACAAGCACTTCTAACTCCTGCAAGGCACGCTGCCTGTTTCCACAGAACAACGTTTCAAGGCTAAAGTTTTTTGAACTTCGCGCTCGATTCGTGCGTCTAAAGGGAGGACAGGCTGCTGGGGCAGCTCGACCTTTATATCTATCTGTTTTCTGTACCGCGGTGCCAGGTAGCACTCGCCGGACAGTTCTGGAAGGAGATTCACTTCATGCGTTCTGATTTGGTTTTTGGTGCACTTTCGAGCGTTACCAACCGCTACCAGCTCTGCCAATTAGTGAGCAAGGCTACCCGGAAACTTCACAAGCCGAACACACGGTTGCAGGATACGACTAACGAAGTCCTCGTCCGCTTCCATTCCACCAATCCTGGCACTATGCCCCAGGCTGAAAAGCCTGCGGTCCGGCCGATCGAGACGCGGCGCGCGGCTTAACAGTCGTCCTGTATTATTGACTCAGTTAAGCACACAGCATTTTTCAGGCGGTCACTTCGCAAGTTGTATTTGGCCGCCTACACCGTGCACCGACTGGTGTACGGTCCCAACGACCGCAACTCTTTAAACCCCGCCTCTCGTTCCTGGAGTAATCCCCCTCTCGGGTCCCCTCACTTACCCTCCTCTCGCAGGTGCTCATGACCATAGCTGAACTGAAAGAAAAAAACATTACGGAGCTGAGCCGGATTGCGCGCACCCTCGAAATCCCGGGTGCCAGCGGCCTCCGCAAACAGGACCTGATCTTCAAAATCCTTCAGGCCCAGAGCGAAAAGGAAGGACACATCTTCGCGGAAGGTGTGCTCGAGATCCTGCCCGACGGCTACGGATTCCTTCGCTCGCCCGACTACAATTACCTGCCCGGCCCCGACGACATCTACGTCTCTCCCTCGCAGATCCGCAAATTTGACCTCAAGACTGGTGACTCCATCAGCGGCAACGTGCGGCCGCCCCATGAAGGCGAAAAGTACTTCGCGCTCGTCAAGATCGAGGCAATCAACTTCGAATCACCCGAAGAGACGCGCAACAAAATCCTCTTCGACAACCTTACGCCGCTCTACCCGCAGGAACGAATCAAGATGGAGACCGTGCGCGAAGCCACCAGCGGCCGGGTCATGGACCTCCTTACGCCGCTCGGCAAAGGCCAGCGCGGACTAATCGTCGCTCCGCCGCGTACCGGCAAGACGATGCTGCTGCAGTCCATTGCAAACTCCATCACCACCAACCACCCCGAGGTGGTCCTCATCGTCCTCCTCATTGACGAGCGCCCGGAAGAAGTTACCGACATGCAGCGCTCCGTGAAGGGTGAGGTCATTAGCTCCACCTTCGACGAACCGGCAGCGCGTCACGTCCAGGTCGCCGAGATGGTGATCGAGAAAGCCAAGCGCCTCGTCGAGCACAAGCGCGACGTCGTGATCCTCCTCGATTCCATCACTCGTCTCGCTCGCGCTTACAACACCATCGTCCCGCCCTCTGGCAAAGTGCTATCAGGCGGCGTCGATTCCAACGCCTTGCAGCGCCCGAAGCGCTTCTTCGGCGCCGCAAGAAACATCGAGGAAGGCGGGTCCCTGACGATTGTCGCCACCGCCCTCGTTGACACCGGCTCGCGTATGGATGAAGTCATCTTCGAAGAGTTCAAGGGAACCGGCAATTGCGAAATCATTCTTGACCGCAAGCTCGTCGATAAGCGCGTCTTCCCGGCCATCGACATACAGCGCTCCGGCACCCGCAAGGAAGAGCTGCTCATCCCCAAGGAAGACCTCCAGCGCATCTGGATCCTCCGCAAGGTGCTCAACCCGCTGTCGCCGACTGAAGCCATGGAACTCCTGATCAGCCGTCTCGAAAAGGTCCGCAACAACGCCGAGTTCCTCACCAATATGAACCAACTGTAGGTTCGGTCAGCCGTCGATTGGGCTGATCGCACTGCGGTGCTTCCAGTTCTGGGATCTAGGTGGTACTAAATTTCCAGACACTGGCCAAAGACCGGGGACATTCTCCCCGGTCTTTCTGTTTCCTCGAGAGCTTCACTGACCAGAACCTGCCGCCGCCTCCAGTGTGTACCTCGGCGTAATATGCTGCGAGCAATTCCAGTCATACCCCACTATCGAAATCACAACAATCTTCTCCACCCGGGCTCCCCGCTCGATCATGAGCCGCGCCTCAAGCTCCGGCTCTTCTCCCGGCTCCAGCACCCTGGCATGCCCAATGATCTTCAGCCGCGCCTGGTTTGGATAGTCCATCAGGAACAACGCCGTCTTGTCGTTCACGCTCAGATTGCCCGCCGAGATGTACTGCTTATTCCCGCTGTAGTCGGCGAACGCCAGCGTACGCTCATCGAGCACCTGCAGGAACCCGGCAGGGCCGCCACGGTGCTGGATATATGGCCACCCATCCGGCGTGACCGTCGCCATGTAGAAGCTGTCCCGCTCAGAGATGAACTCCCTCTCAAATGTTCCGAGCCCATCATCAAAAGCCCCCGACCGCGCCATCCGTTCATACGTTCCGCGCGACCCCGCCCTATCCTGCAGCTCTTTGACGGGTTCTGAAAACATCGTTCGTGCAAAAGCATTGCGCATTGCCATCTCCTGCGCCGGCGCCTCATCGGTCGAGACGCCCGCACCCCTGGTTCATTTTGCGTTCCGCCCAAGGAAATCGATCATCAACTTCCCGATCGTCTCCGCATCCTCTTCCAGCGCGAAGTGGCCGGTGTCGAGCAAATGCAGCTCCGCATCTGGCTGATCGCGCAGAAACGCCTTCGCCCCAGCCTCGATAAAGATCTGGTCGTTCTTTCCCCACACCATCAGCACAGGGGGTCGCTTTGTACGCAGATACGCGTGCCATGCGGGATAGAGCGCCAGATTATTCCGGTAGTCGTAGAAGAGATCCAGCTGAATCTCCTGGTTTCCCTTCCGGTCTAACAGGGTCTGATCGTGCTGCCACGCATCGGGGCTAACCTGCTCTTCATCCCGCACGCCGGTCAGATACTGCATCTTCGTAGCGTCAAGCGATAGCAGGCCCCGCATCTTCGATTCAGTATCGGCGTTGTGCTCCTTCCAGTACGGCTTCAGGTACTCGCCCCAGAACGCCGAGAGACCCTCCTCATATGCATTCCCATTCTGCGAGATGATTGCCTGAACGCGCTCCGGATGTGCGGTCGCGAGCCTGAACCCTACTGGCGACCCGTAATCCTGAATGTAAAGCGAATACCTCTCAATCCCCTTCTCCTCGAGAAACCTATCCACAATCTTCGCCAGGTGATCGAACGTGTACTCGAACTTGTCAGCCGCAGGCGCATCGCTGTATCCAAAGCCCGGATAATCAGGCGCAATCACGTGATATTTGGTTGCCAGGATCGGAATCAGGTTGCGATACATATGCGATGAAGACGGAAATCCATGCAGCAGCACCACAGCAGACGCATTCTCCGGGCCCGCTTCGCGATAGAACAGATCTAATCCTTCTATCTTCGCGGTTCGGTAGAACACGCGGGGTAGATGCCCGGAAAGGGTTTTGAAATCCTCAGTTAACTTCGAATCGGTCATGGAGATGTCCTTTCAGCATTTATTTGCCGCTCGCTTTCGATTATCCGAGCCGCATCTGTTCTTTTAGATACCGAACGATCGGTTAAGTTACTTAAACTTCCGAACGGACGGTAAAATATCTCCATGGCACATCTCCGGGTCGATGAAGCTCAGTTAACCGAAACAATCCTGGAACTCTTTCGCCAGCAGGGTTACGAGGGCACCAGCCTCAAGGACCTCGCCGCTGCGTCAGGTCTCGAAAAGGCCAGCCTCTACTATCGGTTCCCTGGGGGCAAAAAGGATATGGCGCTTGCCGCGGCCGCCCACGTCGGGAAGTGGTTCGAGGACAATATTTTCGGGCCGCTCAATGGCGGCGGGCCTCCAGCCGACCGCATCAAAACCGTGGCCCACAAACTGCGCACGTTTTACGGAGACGGGGTCAAACCGTGCGTGCTCGATTCGCTATCTCTTCGTGGAGGCCCCCCCGAACTTGCCGCCGCTCTCTCTGGCGCCTCTAATGCATGGCTTGGAGCGTTTGCGGCCGTTGCACGCGAGAGCGGCATGACCCGCAAACTCGCCGGCGATCGCGCGCATCAGGCTCTCATCCAGATTGAAGGTTCGCTGGTACTCTCCCGCGTTACGGGCAATCGCAAAATCTTCCTCGACACGCTTTTGAAGCTTCCGGATCTGCTCACCGCATCCTGATCGCGCGTCTCGCGGAGGCGACTCGTCAGTTCCGGTATGCCCGACCCGTCCGGTACAGTGCGATTCTCCCTGAGATCATCCGCTGCAGATTTGCATCCCTCTGTGCGACTGCAAGGTCCATCGCATGCTGCGCGGTTTGCAATGCCTTCGCAAACTGCCCGGTCTCTGCGTAGGCTGCGCCTAGAACATCCAGAACCGAGGCATCTGCGCTTTTCGTCAGTTCAGCGGCGTGTAACGCAACCCGCACTGCTTCCCACCCGTTGCGCAGATCCGCATGAGAAGAACCGGCCAGAATCCGTGCCGCACCCACCAACGCCCGCACGCTCCGCGAATCTGCCTGCATCGCCTTCTGCCAATGCGCCAGAGCCGCATCATCCTGCCGCAATGCGTCGTAGGTCTGTGCCATGGCCTCCTCTGCCGGCCCAAACCCAGGATTTAGATTCAGCGTCGCCTCGAATTCCTCGATCGCCTCGTCGAACTTTTCCTCTTGCATGAGAGTTGCGCCGAGATTGAAGTGTGCCTGCGCCATCGAAGGGCTCAGCCGCAGCGCTGTCCGCACTTCTTCGAATGCGCGATCCGTTTCTCCGCGTGTATTGAGCACAACAGCCAGATCGTTATGCAGCCGCGCATCATCCGGCGCAACCTTCACAGCATCTTCCAGAACCCGTTGCGCCGATGCGAAGTCCTTTGCATCCTCATAGTCCAGCGCCTTCTCAATCAGGCGGTAGACCGCAATGGCTGGAACATCGATCCCTTCCGGCACGCGACCCTCTGCGTTCAGGAATTCAGGCAGATTCACCGCTCGATTCGCCGCGGTCGCATTCTCCACGATGATTGCCGGACTCGACTCCCCGTTCTCATCGATGTGTGTCAGGTACATCTGCGTGTACGGGGATTCGCCTTTGGAAGAAAACACGAGCCATCGTCCATTAGGAGACCAGCTGTGCCATGAATTCATCAGCAACAGATTCGCCCTCAAGCGCCGCGCCCTTCCCCCGCCCGACGGCACAATGTAAAGCTGGCTGTCGGGTCGCATTACCTCTCCGTTCCTGCACTCCACGAAAACGATCCATTTGCCGTCAGGCGAGACCTTCGGGAAGTTGTTGCTCATCCCGTTCTGAGAGGCACCGGCAATCGGCTCTGCCTCTACGCCGCCCCCTTCATTGAATGGCACGCGATACAGATCGTATTGAACCCTGGTCTCCCTCGGATCGTTCGCGAACTTCGCCAGAGCCTTGGCCTTCGCATATGGCTCCTCCGCCTTTGCTCGCGAGAAGACAATCCACTTCCCATCCGGGCTCCAGAACCCGCCCGTCTGCACAAATGCTGGATCGTCAGCCCCCGGCAGCGGCTGCCGTCTTCCCGTCGTTCGGTCGTAGTACTCCAGGATCCCCTTCGTCGGATAGAACACCTGCAGAAATCGATAATCCGAGAAATTCCTCACGTACACAGTCTGCGAAAAACCGAGCGTCGACCCGGAGAATGTGCTCAGCACATACCGCCCATCCTGCGACACCTGAGACATAAAGCCGACCCTGATCTTGCCGGCGCGTCCATCGGTATTCCACTGGACAACCTGGTTGTCCTCGATCGACACACGCTTCTGCACCTGCGTGATTGCGTAAAGCCCCTTGTCGTTGTTCGGCCCATCCAGATCGATACCCATCGTCTTTCCATTTGCAGAAAACGAGTGGCAATTCAAGCAAGTCGGCACATCGGTTAATAACGTGCGACTCTCCGGTTCGCGCACGTCGCGAATGCGCCAGTTGATCAGATGGACAGCTCCCGGTGCGAGCGGCTGCACAGTTCCATCCGTGTTCATCGTCGGCATCAACGGCACGTCGCGATAGAAAATTGGCCCTCCCACCGGATCCTTCGAAGTGGCAATACGCACCTTGCCCGGGCTCGATACCGGCATTCCGTTGTGCAGTCCGGTAATGCGAACTGTCGCGACTTGCTCGACTGAATGCTTCTGAATCTCCGCCCACATTGGCAGAGCCGGCCGCCACACCCACGACGCAGCTTGCTCCTTTGTGAGTTGTGGTGGTTTGTTGGTCGGCGCGACGCACCGACTGTCGATCGGTCCCACCTTCAAATGCTCGCCCGGAACCGTAACTTCAAGGGCGTCCGATCCGTCGACAAACGAGATCGTAACTCGCCACGAATCCGCAACCGACGCATCACGCCATATAAACCTCGGCGCACTCATCCCAGGTGGGAATATCGACTCATCCCGCGGATAATCGATCGCCACTGCCGACGCGCGCTCGGGCCATGCACCTGAATGGCCGGTCGTCTTCTGCGCCGCTGGTTGCAGTATGAGCGTTGCCACGCCCGCAGCAACGGTCGCTATGCCTGTGAGCAGCAGACCTCGATTCTTGCCATTCCCGCTGTGGGGCATGCACAAACGCTACGCAAAAAACGCAGCTACACTCTGTGTCCGCGCGCACCATTACCCCGGGGCCCTATTGGGTTAGCCCTGCCCAGCGCGCCCCTTTCCGGAACTGCCCGGCGCTGGTAAACTATACGGAGTCTGTGGGGCTGTAGCTCAGCTGGGAGAGCGCCTCGTTCGCAACGAGGAGGCCAGCGGTTCGATCCCGCTCAGCTCCACCAATCCACTCGTAATCTCCCTTCCCTCCCACATTGCAGGTTATAGTTTCTGCATATGTTCCGAAAGATCCTGTTGCTCCTCGCTCTGACCTGTCTGAGTTGTGCTTACGCTCGCGCAGAAGACAAGGAAGCTCGTGACCGTCTCGCCGCAGCACACGCGCAGTACTACACGCCCACCGCAAGCGGCCTGAAATCCTTTCATTGCGATGCTTCGATTGATTGGAGGGCAATGCTCTCCCGTTTCGCCGGGACCGACATCCCTGAGGACAACCCCGTACTGAATATGCTCAAGACCGTACATCTCGCTATAACCGATGACCTGCATGGAAAGGGATCGCTCGAATGGACAAATACTGCTGAGCCCCCTGATAACAAGAAGGCTGCAATGCAGCAGATGCAGGATGGCCTCCAGATTTCAGTCGCCGGATTCTTCCAGAGTTGGAATGCCTATATGAATGGCAGCATGGTCCCCTTGCCCGACAGCACCGTCACAGTGAGCAAGTCCGGCGAGGGATTTCACCTCAGCGGCGCGGCAAAAGACATGGCCTTCGACGAGGACTTCGATAAAAACATGCTCCTCACCCAGGCCCTCGTTGTAAGTCCCACTCTCAAAGTGCTGGCCACGCCGACATTCACCCCGACCCCCGAAGGTCTAGTTGTGACAACCGTACTTTCGCAGGTACATCAGCCGCCCACTGCACCGGAAACCAATGCAACGTTCCGCATCGAATACGCGAAAGTCGAGTCATACCAGATCCCATCCCGCGTCGTATTCGATATCAAAAATACCGGTGTGATTGAAATCGGACTGAGCGCCTGCAAGGTGACAGTCTCGGATTGGGCTAAGAAGCAGTAACGGGTCCCCATGCCAAGAGTTGGCTCTTTACGGCTCTATCCAGTCGAGTGCGTACACATCCTGCGTCCCGCGGTCTCGCAACATCAGCGGTGAGTCATCGTCCCCAACCGATACAGAGCCGCCCGCCAGTCCGGTGCCGACGAAATCCTGCAGCTGCTTGATCTGCTCCACCGTTCCGTCTTTGACTCGGATCCGTTCCACCCAGCCCCTTCCTGTCAGGTCTTTGGTGTAGACGTATTGGCTGTCCCGCGACCAATTGATCCAGCTCAGTGTCCCTTTCCCAATCTCCCGCCACTTCTGAGTTGAGAAATCAAAAAGCATCATGTGGCTTGAGTCACTCGTCAGCGCCACAAGGTACCGCCCATCCGGTGACCACCGTGGGGAGAACATCTTGTCCGAACCCGGCAGCGGAAAAACCTCGCCCGTCTGCAGGTTCAGAATTCTGATCGATGGCCCAGTTGCCCTGTTGGCCTCATTGGCGTCACTCCCAAATGCGATGCGCTTTCCATCCGCCGACCACGTCGGATCCTGCTCATTGGCTTTGTCGTTCGGCAGCACCTCGTGCGGGGCTCCACCCGCCGTCGGAATCTCATAGGTTTTCCCTGGATGCCCCGGTCCGCCCGGAAACTGGAAAAACAAAATAGTCTGTCCGTCAGGCGACCAGCGCGGCAATACCGGCTTAAATGGTGCAAACGTCAACTGCACCCGTTCCGTGCCGTCCAGGTTGCTTCTCCATAAATCACCCTGTGGATATGAGACATACACGGCCTGCTTGCCGTCCCGCGAAACTTCCAGGCAATCTGCTGATATACCTCCCATGTACAGCGATGACTTGCCGCTCTTCACATCGAAGCTCGTCAGTTCGCCCCTGAACGTCATCCCCACCACGAATAGCTTAGATCCGTCCCTGCTCGGCAAAGGCGATTGCAATCGCATCGGACTGGCAGTCAGTTGCACCGGCTTGGGCTGAGCGCGGAACATGCGCTTCGCACCGGGCAAAGCCCAGATCTGACCCTGCGATTGAAAGATGAGATATTTGCCATCCGCCGTCCAGTACCCACAGCACTCGTCTCTCGTATCCGGCCAGTCTGATACAAGCGGCTTCGGAGTCGATCCCTTTGTGGAAACGGTCCACATTGTTCGCTCGCCGATTCCCACGCCCGTTCCGCTCTGCGAGATTTCTTCGGTTTCCACGCCCAATTCCGAAGCGTCACGCGAGAATGCCAGACCCGAAACGAAATTCTTCAGCGTTGCAAGCTTGCGAGGTTCAGATCCATCTGCATTAGCCAGATAGATATCTGTACCGCTACCGTAAGCCAGTTCCTTCCCGTCCCGGGACCAGGCGCCCACATGCCCGGTCGCATCCCCCAGTCGGCGCGGAGAACCGCCCAGAATTGGCAGGCTCCACAGCGGCCCCGTCGCCGGATATCCTGTTCCGTCTACCACCAGGAATGACGACCCATCCGCCGACAAATCCACCGGACTCATGTTCGGTGATGGCAGCGCGATCTTCGCCGGATCGCCTCCTCCGACTGGTATGGCTGCCGGCGCCTCGATCCCCGAATCCCCAACCCTCAAAAAGATCCGCGAGCCATCCGTCCCAATGAGCGATTTTTGCACTCCGTCGTGAGTTAGTTGAACGTAGTTCGCAACCTGCGGCTCTGATTCGGGCCGCATCAATACCCAAGCCGCCAACGCGGCGGCAATCACAAGCGCAATCGCTAATGAAGCGATCAGCGCACCATGCGAGCGCGCCGGCTCCGTTTCAAATTTCCGCGTTGCAACGAATGTTGAGTGCGTGCCATCCGACATCGATTCCAGCGCAAACCCCAAATCCGACGCCGACTGGAATCGCTGCTCCGGATTCTTCTCCAACCCACGGTTCAGCACCTTCTCCAAACCGATCGGAAGATCAGGCTTCACGGCAGACAGTGAGGGAGGCTCTTCGTTCAGAATCGCGCTCATTGCGTCAATCGACGTTGCTCTCTGAAATGCCCTTTGTCCCGTCAGCATCTCAAACAGCACAGCCGTGAACGTGAAGATATCCGACCGATGATCCGCTGGCTCTCCCCGCACTTGTTCGGGAGACATGTAACCCATCGATCCCATCATCATTCCAGGAACCGTCTCCACCTCGTGCGGCGCGAGCGAAAGAGAAGAAAGCCCCACCTGCGTCAACCTCGCTAAACCGAAATCGAGAATCTTCACCTGTCCATCTTTGGTGAGGAAGAGGTTTTCAGGCTTAAGATCGCGGTGCACGATTCCTTTTTCGTGAGCGGCAGCGAGCCCCTTCGCGATTTGCACACCGTAGTCGATCACCTTACGCAAGGGCAATGCGCCGCGCTTCAATCGCTCTCGCAGCGTCTCGCCTTCCAGCAATTCAGAAACGAGATACGGTGCGTCCTGGTAAATTCCCATCTGATACACAGCGAGGATGTTCGGATGATTCAGCGCCGCTGCAGCTCTCGCCTCCTGTTCGAACCTTCGCAGCCTGTCGGGCTCAGGACTCGAAAACCCGGGCAGCACTTTGATCGCTACGTCACGGTTCAACCGGGTATCGCGCGCACGATACACCTCTCCCATCCCACCGGCCCCGATGAGTGCGAGGACCTCGTAGTGATCGATGAATTGGTGTTCCCCCAGGGGCATCTTGCGCGATTATACGCTCGCATTTCGCGCGTAACGGGTTGATGGAACGGGCTATATCCCTTCTCGCCCTCGCCGACTCCCAACCAGCACCAGCCTCAATCGGAGCCGCGATATACTTGAGCCGTTTCGGAGCGAATGGATACGCGGTCAGTCCCGGCAGGTTGCCCGGGATCACGCACCGCCTTCGTCGAGGTAAAAACTGCCGCAAGTGATCGCCCAATCAGATACCCCAACGTCCGACCTGAGCCCTCTCTGCGTCGATCTGGACGGGACCCTCGTCAAATCCGACACGCTCGTCGATTCTCTGCTGCTGCTGGCTCGCACACACCCCGCACTCCTATTCCGGGTTCCGGCCGCTCTACTGGGTGGCAAAGCGCAGTTCAAAGCCTTCGTCACCTCTCGCGTGGAACTCGACGTCGCCCACCTGCCCTATAACCGGAAGCTCCTTCACTTCCTTCAACAGGAACGCGCACGGGGTCGTCAGTTGATTCTCGCCACCGGGGCCGACGTTCACCTCGCCGAGCGTGTAGCCGGCCATCTCGGCATCTTCAGCACCGTCATTGGAAGCCGCGATAGCACCAATCTCACCGGTCACAAAAAGCTCGCTATGCTGCAACAGCAGCTTGGCACGGGCAGGTTCGGCTACATCGGAAATGGCGTCGCAGATCTGCCGCTGCTCTCCGGCGCCTCGGAGGCAATGCTCGCCAATCCGAGTCCGCTATTACGCGGCAGGCTTCGCAGCCTTCACATCGCGCCTTCCCACGTGTTCGAAGAGCGAGCGAATCCGCTCCGCGCTCTTGTCGCAGCTTTTCGCCCCCACCAATGGGCAAAGAATCTGCTCATTCTGCTTCCGCCGCTTCTCGCCCACGATCATTCCGTCCCTGTGCTCACCAAGGCACTTCTCGCTTTCGTCTGCTTCTGCTGCATAGCGTCGGCTACATACGTGCTGAACGATCTCCTCGACTTGGATGCTGATCGCCGCAGCACCCGCAAGCGTATGCGGCCATTTGCATCCGGTGACCTCGCTGCGTCCGCGGGGCTCATCTCAGCCGCGGTCCTGCTGATTTTCGGCTTTCTCGGCGCGCGCACACTGCCTTCGGCCTTTCTTTACTGGCTCGCTTTCTACCTTTTCACCACAGTTGCCTATTCATGGTTTCTCAAGAGTGTAGTAATCGTCGACGTTCTCGTGCTCTCCGGCCTCTACACTCTGCGGCTGCTCGCCGGAGGAGCCGCCACCTTCACGCCCATCTCGCACTGGCTCGCTGGCTTCGCGATCTTTCTCTTTCTCTCCCTCGCGATTGTGAAGCGCTTCGCTGAACTAGAAAATGTTCGGCTCACCGGAACTCCGGTCAAGAACGGCCGCGGGTACCTCATGACCGACATCGAGCAGATCCGTGCTTTCGGCACAGCTAGCGCTTTCGCCGCCATCGTCGTCTTCGCCAACTACATCAGCAGCCAGGACGTGATCAAGCTTTATCGCAATTCGCAATACCTCTGGCTCATCGTTCCCTTCATGATTCTCTGGGTCTGCCGGGTCTGGCTTCTTGCATCTCGCGGAGAGCTCAATGAAGATCCTGTTGCTTTTGCACTCACTGACCTCCCCAGCCTGCTTATGGGCTTAGTGGTCTTCGTGATCGTGCTCCTCGCGATCTGAACCCACACAAAAAAGAAAGAGCCGCTCATCTCTGAGAGACTCCTTCCTTCCATCAACCGCTGACGTCGTTCTAGCTGAACAGGTCTTTCATTTTCTCCAGGATGCCTGGCGAAGTCGGCTTGTTCTCCACGGACATCGACTTTCCCAGTTCCGTAATCAAATCCCGCTGTGCTTTGCTGAGCTTTTTAGGAATCTGAACCAGGACCTTGACGATGAGATCCCCTCGCCCCTTTTCATTCAGGTAAGGAACGCCCTTCCCGCGAATGCGAATCTCTTTCCCGCTCTGCGTCCCTTCAGGCACCTTCAACATCACCGGACCGTCCACGCCCTCGATTTCGATTTCCGCTCCCAGTGCCGCCTGCGGAAAGCTCACCGGAATGACACAGTGCAGGTTCTGCCCTTCGCGATGAAAGAAGTCATGCCCTCTGATCGACAGAACGATATAGAGATCGCCGCTCTGCCCGTTTCCTCGGCCCACGTCGCCTTCGCCCCCGTAGCGGATGCGCGTTCCTTCTTCCACGCCCGCCGGAACCTTGACAGTAAGCTTGATCTCCTTCGTGATGCGCGTCTCGCCGCGACAGGTGTCGCAGGGATCGCCAATGATCGATCCCCTGCCGCCGCACGCGTTACACGTCCTTGCTACCGAAAAGAACCCCTGTTGATATCGGACCTGTCCACGTCCGTGGCATTGTGGACACGTCGCCGGGCCGCGTCCTGACTTGCTGCCCGATCCCTTGCACGTCTCGCAGGCCTCGAGCCGGCGAATGCGAATTTCCTTCTCGGTTCCAAAGATTGCTTCTTGGAAATCGATTGTCAGGTCATAGCGCAGATCGTCTCCGCGCATCTGACGTGCCGCTTTCTGCTGACCACCCATGTTGAACATCTCGCCGAACAGATCGCCGAAGATGTCCCCGAGATCTACTGCACCAGAGAATCCACCAAATCCTCCCGGCCCCCCGCCGCTCACGCCTGCATGACCAAAACGGTCGTATGCCGCGCGCTTATCGGCATCGCACAGCACCTGGTAGGCCTCGCTGGCTTCCTTGAACTTCTCTTCCGACGCGTGGTCTCCCGGATTCCGGTCCGGATGGTACTTCAGTGCAAGCTTGCGGTATGCGCTCTTGAGTTCCTGCTCGTTGGCATCTCGCGAGACACCAAGCACCTCGTAGTAGTCAGCTTTACTCACTCTCGTATTCAAACCTTCTTGTACCTTTTCTTAATCTACAGATGGGCCTTGGGCACAATCGGACTCACGCTCCGCCAGGAGCACTCACCCGAACCCTTGATGCTCATTCCGATTTCTGTTTTGAGTTGGAGACAACACGCACCAACGCTGGCCGCAGCAACTTCTCGCGCAGCTTGTATCCCTTCCGGATCTCCTCCGCTACTTGCTGATCCGGAAGGTCTTCGCGCTCCACCGATCCCATCGCCTCATGGTGCCGCGGATCGAATTCCTGCCCAACCGAGGGTACGGGCTGCACATGGAATCCGCGCAGAATCTCCTCCATCTGCTTCACAATGAGCTCGACGCCCGCCTTTAGCTGCTCCGTCGTACCGGTGGATTTCAACGCCAACTCGAAGTTATCGAGAACAGGCAGAAACTGCTCCACCACCGAACCGGTCGCATAATCGCGGAAATCGGCCTTCTCCTTCTCGGCCCGTCTCCGCGCGTTCTCAAACTCCGCTTGTAGCCTGGCTAGGCGGTCCATCAGCCCGTCGCGCTCTTTCTTCAGTTGGTCGTACTCGGTCTGGAGCTGATCGATTTCTCCCCGACTCGCCGGCAACTCTTCCGCCTTCACCTCAACGGACGAACTCTCGCTCGCCTCCGCCAAAGCCTTCTCCAGCGAGGCGCTCTCTGTGGCTTCCAAAGCCGTCAACTCTGCTTCTTTCTCTGGCATATCTCTGCGCATTCCCCAAATATTTCGCTTGTTATTCAATGATAAATTCCTTTGCCACCGCTGGCTGAGCCGCTGGGATCCGCTTCGCATCAGAGCACGACGTTATTCCTGCCGGAACTGCCAGATCTTTCAAAATAAAGCATTGCCCGCGCCAGGCAGCCTTCCGCGCATTCTGGGACGGCTCTGCAATTTGCCCGTCGAATGCAACTTCGCTGGCTTTCTTCTATGCCGGAAGATCTACTGCGCCGGTATCTCCAGAATCCGCTCCGACAGCCGCGCCACATACCTCACTGCCTGGATCATCTCCTGATATTGGATGCGGGTCGGTGCGATGACTGCCACTGTCCCCAGGCTTGCCCCTCCAAGCCGCGCCGGCGCACCAATCAGCACCAGGTCCTGCATAGCAGGGGAGGCTTCATCCAGCCCCACGACCACGCGTACTTCCTGTTGACTTCCATTCACATAAGCCGTAAGCAAATCCACCAACCGCTGCTTCGCCTCCAGCGCCAGCAGCATCTGCTTCAATCTCTCTCGGTCGGCCTCAGCCGCAATCAGGTTTGCCATGCCCTCCACGTACAACACCTGGGCACCTTCCCCGACCGTCAGCGCGCCCTTGCGGCAAAGTTCCTCTACCGAGGTAAGCAGCTGATTGTAGGCGGCCCGCTCCGCATCCATCCGTCGTGCAATTTCAGTCCGAATCCGCTCGATAGGCCAACCATGAAAGGTCTCGTTGAGATACCGCGCCGCCGTATCCAGCTCAAAAATCGTCATTTCGCGATCCAACGCCAGCACCCGGTCCAAAACGGCTCCCGACTGTGTCACCAGCACCGCCAGCACACGGCCGGCCGAGAGCCTGGAAAAATGAATATGCTCCAGCACCTGGTCGCCTGTGCCGCTCGCAAGGGCCACGCCCAGCCCACTCGAGATCAACGCCAGCACATGCGAGGTCCGCTCCAGATACTCATTCGAACTCGTAACACCTGAGAAAATCTCCTCAATTTGCCCGCGCCTCTGCTCGCTGAGCGACGACCCGGGTGCGGGAATCGCGGTTGTCACTCCAATCCGGCCCAGTACTGAATCAGGTCGAGTGATCTGCTCCACGTAATAGCGGAATGCTGACGCGGTCGGTACGCGCCCCGAAGACGTATGCGGCTGCTCAAGTAAACCAGCATCTCCCAGCGTCGCCATCACGTTTCGGATGGTCGCCGAGCTCAGGCCTTCTTTGTGCGCAAACTGGTCCGCTACGGCCTGCGAAGCCACAGGTTCGCCGGTAGCGATATAGAGCTCAATGATCGCCGTAAGAACCATCCGCTCTCGCGGACTAACACGTATCTCAGGCATCGCTCTGCTACCTCTTGAGCACCGGCCATTGCCTGCTCGGTCATAGCCATGGCAAACTACGCAGAATCAAAAGCTTACGAGACTCAGCGATCATAGCCGCCTCTTTCATTCTAGAAATCGCACATCAGCAGTGTCAAGGTTCGAGTGCTAAGCGTTCCTATCTTCCCTGCCTCCCTGCAGTTGGAGCAACCGAAACTCCCTTCACCTCTTCTACCAATGTGAAAAGAATGCTAGACCGGAGCCGCTCATGTCCAAAAAGCCAGCTGCCAGTTTGAGCAATCCAACTCTGCTCAGGCCGATAGACAAAAACGACGGCCTGATCCAGGTCATCATTGAGACTCCTAAGGGCAGCCGCAACAAGTTCGCCTACGACGAGGAGCAGAACATCTTCGTCGTCAAGAAGGTTCTGCCCGCCGGCATGAGCTTCCCCTACGACTTCGGCTTCCTTCCTCGCACCCAGGCCCCCGATGGCGACCCAATCGACGTTCTCCTCCTCATGGACGAACCCGCCTTTCCCGGCATCGCAGTCCGTGCCCGCCTCATTGGCATCATTCAGGGCGAGCAGGTCGAAGGCAAAAAAAAGAACCGGAACGACCGCCTTCTCGCCGTTGCCGAAATGAACCATGAATATGCCTACATCAAAAGTCTGTCCGATCTGCCGAAACAGTTCCTCCATGAACTCGAAGAGTTCTTCGTGAACTATCACCGGCTTGAAGGAAAGGAATACAAGCTTCTCGGCTGCAAGGGAGCCGACGTCGCGATGCGCGCAATCAAAGACGCCCGGCGCGCAGCCTGAGGAGATCGATGCCAGTCGAACTGTCCGAATATCTCGCGCGCTTCTTCATCGGCGGAGTCGTGGTCAGTTTCTTCGCTGTCCTCGCGGAGATGTTCCGTCCCAAAAGCTTTGCTGGTCTGTTCGGAGCCGCGCCTTCCATCGCCCTCGCCACTCTCGGCATCACCATCGCGTCGCATGGCGTTCACTACGCAGCTACAGAGGCTCGCTCCATGATCCTTGGGGCCGCCGCCTTCCTTTGTTACGCTGCCGCTACGGGATGGCTCCTCTGGCGTTACAAGCCGGGCGCTCTGGCCGCCACCCTCTCCGCCATGCCGATCTGGTTCGGAGTCTCCTTTGCGCTCTGGCGGGTGGTCAGGTAATCGCGATGCTCGTAGGAGCCCGCTTGTCGGCAATCAAAGGAATCAAACCGCACGAGTGGATCATCCGCTTCGTCTTCGGCGGAGCCGTCTGCGTCATCGCCGGACTCATCGCGCAGTACTACGGTCCGGTTGTAGGCGGACTCTTCCTGGCTTTCCCCGCCATCTTCCCCGCTGGAGCCAGTCTCGTCGAAGCTCACGAGAAACAACACAAAACCCGCGCAGGCTTCGACGGCACCAATCGCGGCCGGACTGTCGCTGCCATCGACGCCTACGGCGCTGCGATGGGTTGCATAGGACTCACCGTCTTCGCATTCATTTGCTGGATCTGGCTGCCGCGCTCTCCCATCGCTGTCGTCTTCGCGCTTGCCACGCTGGCCTGGCTCACCTGCGCGGTGGGGGTTTGGCTTCTCTGGCGCACAGTGCGGCATCATGGCAGATCTCAGCAGACGCCAACTCACTGACGCTCGGTCGCTCCGCGCCGTTTATTGCACAATCCTGCTCTTGCTCAGGAGCCACTTCGCCTCTCAAGGGAGCAGATGAGTGCCTTGGCTACTGTCCACCCTGCACCGACGTCGCCTTGTCGTTCCGAAATGTCACCATCCACTTCTTTCCATCGGCATCATATGTAACCGTTCGGTTGCCTTCCGTCTTCGGATCGTCGGTCTGAATCTTCTGCCCCACGGCCAGCCGCGACTGAAGTTCGTTCATACCCTGCTTCACCTGGTGAGCATCCACCGCGCTCCACACATCCTTCGGCCAGTGCGTGTAGATCGAGTGCGGATCGTCATAAAAGAACAGCAAATCATTGTAATACTGCTCGGTCCCGCCATCCCGCGCCCCCACTGGAGTCGCGTACTCCTGCTTCTCATCACCCGGCATTGTGAACACGACCAGAGCCTGCTTCTGTCCGTGACTGATTCCGTCGTCTACGTCCTTTGGCACGCTTGCTTCAACCGCCTTCTTCACATCCAGCTTCTGCAATGGAGGAATTACGCCCACTCGCTTCTTGAAGTCCACTCGCCCGCCGGCGTATGCAAAATATGGCATCGTGTAGCCGTTTTTCATCCACACGCTTTTGCCGGCCAGGTCCTTCACATCATCGAAGTGCGCCGGAAACTCCATCCGCACCACTGCCACGTCATCCTGCGTCAGCTTCTGCTCTTCCGCCTGCTTCACAACACCAGGGTTCTTCCGCTTGCTCGAAACGTGCCAGATATAGATTCCGGCGATCACCAGCGTGATCGCCGTCGGGATCAAAATAATCTTCCAGGGCTTCATCCGACCTCCGCAGGCGTTTTTTGGAAAGTCAGCTGACCGCCGTCCTGCCCACACCCTCGGACCCCTGTCGCGTCGGACGCAGCGCTTCGGCCGTCAGTTCGTCTGCCCGGCGCAGATCCTTGAAGAGTGCGGCCCACACGCCTGCGATCGCCAGAGAAGCAATTCCTCCGAAAACCGTTGCGCGAACCGCACCCAGCCACTGCGCCGTCAGCCCGCTTTCGAACTCGCCAAGTTCGTTGGATGCACCAATGAACAAAGAGTTCACCGCGCTCACTCTGCCCCGCATCTCCGGCGGCGTCGCAAGCTGCAGCAACGATCCGCGAATGATTACGCTGATGGAATCCGCCGCCCCGCTCACTGCCAGCACGGCAAGAGACAACCACAGGCTCTTTGATAGACCGAAGATCACGATGCACGCGCCGAAAATCGCCACGCAGATAAACATTCGCTTGCCGGCCCGCCTGCTGATCGGGAATCGCGCCATGGTCAACGACATCGCCAGCGCGCCAATCGCCGGCGCAGCTCTCAGCGCCCCAAGTCCGCGTGGTCCCGTATGCAGCACCTCGTTCGCAAAAATCGGCATCAGCGCCACCGCTCCGCCCAGCAGCACCACAAAGAGATCCAGCGACATCGATCCCAGCAGCAGCGGCGAGTTCCGCACATACTTGAAACCCGCCATCACTACCTCGAGCGACGCCGCCCGATGTTCCATCCGCCCGAGCCGCACACTTAGACTGAAAATCAACACCAGGAACCATGCCAGGCTCAGCAGTGTGAAGACATAAACAATCCCCGCACCCTCCAGCCCCGCTGCGACGAGCCTCTTCCCCAGCGGCAGCGTAAACAGCAACCCGCCCAGTGCGGGTCCCGTCACGTTCGAAAGCTGAAAGATGGCTCCGCCCCACGTCACTGCGTTTACAAAGTGCTTTTCCGGCACAAGGTGCGGAATCAGCGCAGAACTCGCTGGTGCCGAAAAAGCCCTTCCAGTCCCGATCATGAACAACACCGCGTAAACGTACAGAATGTGCTGCGTCCCACGAATTGCCAGCGCCAGCAGCGCTGCCGTACACACCACCTGCAGCGAATAGCAGCAGAGAATCACGCGCCTGCGGTCGAATCGGTCGGCCACATGTCCCGCCGGCAGCAAGAAAAGTAGTCCCGGCAGAAACAGCGCCAGCCCCGTATACCCCAGATCGATAGCACGATGCGTAATCGAGTACACCTGCCACGCCACCGCAACCGCCTGCGCCTCGGCGCCCAGGATCACGGCCACCCGTGCCAGCTGATACCGCGTAAAATCGCGCGAGGCAAATGCCTCCATCCCTCGTCGTGGAGGCTTGGTGGAAGGGGAGTCCATCTCCTGCTTAGGTTAAATGTTCAGCACCAGCCCACGAAACATCTCTGCAGGCAATTACGCCCTATGTTGCAGGACGGTATCAAAGCTGCCACGCATGGGATCGGCTTAGATTCTCAGTCTTTAGAGGGGTTATCCGGCATGAACTTCGACAGGCAAAAACACGGTAGCCACGGTGCCGGAAAGAAGAGTTGCCGCTCTAGACCGAATCTGAAGGCTACCCTGATTGCGTTTGACAATTTCCTGCGAAATCCAGAGCCCGAGGCCTGTACCGCTCTCGCCTTTAGTTGTGTAGAAGGGCTCGAAGATTCGTCGCATCGCCTCTTTAGGGATGCCATGTCCGGTATCCGCAATGCTGATCCGAACGCCAGCAACGTCCGTTTTGGCCTGATGCGCGCCGCTGGTGCGCACGACGAGTCGGCCACCGGAGCGCATGGAATCGACAGCATTACCGATGAGATTGCTCAAGACTTGTCGGATGTCGCCATCCCTGCAGAGAATTCGGCAGACCGTCCGGTATTGCAGATCGAGTTGGATGTTCGCATTGCTTATTCGTCCTCTGAATAGTCCTATAGCAGGATCCAGCAGTTCATTGAGCGCGACCCAATGGGGACTGGAAGATTGGCGATGAAACCGAAGTGTCTGAGTCACGATACGACTTACACGCGCCAGTTCTTCCTGAGCCTTCGCAGCCAGTTGCGACGCAGGCGTTGATCGCGTGCTCTGTTCAACAAGATAGAGAAGGTTGGTGACTGCTTCCAGCGGGTTGTTGATCTCATGGGAAATCGACGCCGCTAATCTTCCGACCGCTGCGAGCTTCTCGCTTTTCATCAGTGCTTCTTCAGCGCGCTTGTTTCTATCGATGTCAGAAATCGCCGCGACGGCGCCGGAAACAGCGCCACGCTGGTCAATGATTGGAGCTGCTGCAATCCTGATCCATCCAGAAGAACCATCATCGTGGTGCTGCAGGAAGTCCTCCGGAGGCACAACTTCGGATGTTTTTAGTGCACGCTGAAGAGGGTAATCACCTGGGTCGAGGCATCTCTGATCGCGGCCGGTCGGCAGCAGAGATTGCCACACTCCATCTGTCCCGATGCGATCGCCCACATGCAAATCCCGGCGCAGAATCTGCTCCGCCATCCGGTTTGACAACAGAACGTTCCCGCTGCCGCCCACCACGATGATGCCGACCGGCAGATTATCGATGATGACGTGGAGAGTCTCCTGTTCATTCCTGAGCGCAGCGAGTGCGCTGTCACGTTCCCGAAGCGTATCTCGAATTTCGTACTGGCGTTTGCGGGCGCGGAGAGCGGCTCGAACGCTGCTGATCAAAATGTCCGGGCGGAGGGGACGCTCGAGCAGGACAGGCGAGCCCAGATCGTCGAAGCGGTTTCCGCGATTACGAGAGAGGGAGCGGCTGTTGCCCGTCAGAATCAGAACGGGCAGATCCGACCAGGGTGACTGACCCCCAACATAGTCGATGAGGGCTGTGCTGGTTGCCGCGTCCAGCGCTTCTTCAGCAATGAGGAGAGCACCAATGGGATTTCCGGCGCTCTCCCTAACAAGAAAATTCAGATCGCTTGACCGCTCAGCGGCTATTCCATTTTCATGCAAGACCCTGAGGGTGAGCTCGGCATCGCGGCCGGTGGGTGCCACGACATAAACAGAGAGGCTCCTTCGTTCAGAAATTTCCTCAAGCCTTGACATTCGCGGGCAGCTCCAGCTCCGGCACGCCAGTCATGACGCCGCGAAAACTGACAAGGGGCTCACCGATCTGGATGCCTTCCGGGGTAATCTTCATCTCGCGCAGAGTCTCTTCGTGATGCCCCACGCGCTGTTTCACGACCGAAACCAGCTTGCGCAGGGATCCCCTTGCCTCGAAATACCGGAGCAGAATCACAGTATCAGACAGGTAGCTGACATCCACCTCCGTCTCCATCTGACCCACGAGCCCGTGCTGCGTGTAGACGAGGAATGTGGCGACGCCCTTCTGATTCAAATACGAGGTGAGCTCGTGAAGATGAACGTTGAGATCCCTTTCCCCCGGCATGGAAGTGAGATAACCATTTAAGCTGTCGATCACCACCACGCGGGTATCGTTCTCGTCAACGTCGGCGCGAATCTGCGCAGCGAATTCACCAGGCGAAAGCGTAGCGGGATCTACCTGAATCATGCTGAGCGTTCCCTTCGAGATTTCCGCTCTCACGTGCATTCCAATGCTCTCCAAACGCTCCTGCGCGGTGCGAAGCATCTCATCAAAAACGTAGACGATCGTTCTCTCCCCTCGCTTCGCAGCGGCAAGGGCATAGACCATTGCCAGCGTCGATTTGCCGCAACCCGAGGGACCGATCAGCAGCGATGACGATCCTCGATTGATTCCCCCTCCAAACATCTGGTCGAGACTCTGCAGATCACTGCTGATCCGGTCTCCCGCGAAGGGGTCCAGATGTTCCTGTGCCACAAGGCGCGGGTACACGCATAGGCCTCCGCGGAGAATGCTGTAGTCGTGGAATCCCTCGCGAAATGCGCTACCGCGCAACTTCACCACTTCGAGTTGTCGCCGTGTCACTCCATAAGATCGATGCCTCTTCTCAAGACGGATCACCCCGTGAGCGATGCTCTGCAGTTGGGTGTCGCTGCCTTCCGCCGTCCGATCGTCCAGCAGGAGAACAGTGCAATCGCGCCCAGCGAAGAAGTGTTTCAAAGCAAGCAACTGCCTGCGATAGCGCATCGCATCCGCTGCGAGCAGCCTGAGTTCTGAAAGAGAATCGATCACCACACGGTCCGGTTTGACCTCATCGATGAGCTTCGTGAGCTTCTGAATCGTGTCGGAGAGCTCCACCTCGCTGGGCCGAAAAATCGTGTACTGCTCCTCGGGGTTCAAGATGGCTTCAGACGGAACGAACTCGGCGATTGGAAGGTCTTTCGGATTCCAACCATGCGACGAGGCCGAGCTTTCCAACTCGTCCCGAGACTCGGAGAGTGTGACGTAAAGAGTTTTGCCACCCCGGCTCACACCTGCCAGGATGAACTGCATAGCGAATGTGGTCTTGCCTGTCCCTGGATCTCCTTCGATCAGGTACATCTGGCCAGCGGGAAAGCCTCCGGAAAGAATGTCATCGAGACCCCTGACTCCTGTCTCGATTCGCCTTGGCAGGTTCTGATTCATCGTTCCGCTCCTTCACGATCGAATGAGCCACAGTTGCGTATACGCCTCAACGGCGATTGTACGCATGCCGATCGGTAAGAACTCGGCATCGCGCAGGACTCTCAAAATTTCACTCGAACTGCATATTTCGTCTAAACGAGACCCAGGCCCCGAATGGATGCGGAATCATCTTCGATTCCAGCCGTAAGTCGCAGCATGGTCGGCAAGGTCGGTTATAAGAGATCTCCGTTACCTGAACCATAGGATGCTTGGAATTGCGCAGGTGTCTACGCTCGTTACAGTTGCGCTTGCCCTGGCCTTTCTTCGGCCGGCTGGATCATACTTACCCGCGACTGTATCCTGATTCTTGGAACCACCCTCTCAACTCGACCATTCGCCTCCCAGCAATAGAGCTGCCGCCGCCGTGACTCTCTGCGGAGTCTGCGCCTTCCTCGAACTCTACTGCACTCAGCCAATCCTGCCCCTCCTCGCCCACATCTTCCACGCCTCGAAAGCCGGCGTTGGAATGACCGTCTCCGCCGCAACTCTCGGCGTCGCTATATCCGCACCCGTCTTCGGGGCACTGACCGAACGCCTGCCGCGCAAGCGCGTCATTGTCTACTCGATTCTCGGGGTCTCCATCCCTACCCTGCTGGCTGCGACATCGGCCTCACTCGCCCAACTCATCTTTTGGCGTTTCCTGCAGGGCATCATGGTGCCAGGCATCATTGCCGTCGTTGTCACCTATATCGGGGAAGAGTGGCCTCCCGAGCGCGTTGCGCTGATCATGAGCTTCTATGTCAGTGGAACCGCGCTCGGCGGCTTCATGGGCCGCATCTCCGCCGGCATCATCGCCGATCACTTCACCTGGCGCGTCAGCTTCCTCGTCCTCGGCGTTGCCTCTCTTGTAGGTACCGCCGCCGTAGCCGCATGGCTCCCCCACGGCCGTCGCCCCCCTCCGCACCCCTCCTCTGTCTCGCTACCCAACTTCCCTCATCAGGTCCGGGCAATGTTTCGCAACCGTCGCCTCGTCGCCACTTTCGCCGTCGGCTTCAATGTGCTCTTCTCGCTGGTCGGCGTCTTCACCTGGATAACTTTTTACCTCAGCGCCCCGCCGTTTTCTCTTTCCATCACTGCGCTCAGTTCCCTCTTCTTCGTCTACCTCATCGGTCTCGTCGTCACACCCTTCGCCGGATACCTGATCACCCGGATCGGTCTTCGCGCCGGAATCGGAGGCGCCATCACCTGCGCCATCGCAGGAGCCCTCCTCACCCTCGTTCACTCGCTCCCAGTTGTTATCGTCGGACTCGCTGCTCTCTCCAGCGGAGTATTTGTTGCTCAGACAGCATCCCAAAGCCATCTCCGCGTTGCATCACCATCTAACGCGCGCGTCACGGCCGCCGGGATCTACATCACCTGCTATTACCTGGGCGGAACAGCCGCCGGTGTCGTTCCCGGCGCCTTCTGGGCGATCGGCAAGTGGCCCGCCTGTGTTGCCTTCATCGTTGCCATGCAACTCGTCGCCCTCGCCATCGCCGTCATCGGCTGGCGGACACCTGCTGCTCCAGCTCCTGTTCCAACCGCAAGTGCCGTAATGTGAAGCACTCTCAGAATCCATGAACCTCGATCTACCCGTTCCTCATCTATAGGTGAGTGGCAGATTGGACACGATGTTCAAGGTCCACGTAAGGCTCCGAACTTCCCTGTTTCCGCAACCGACCAGAACCAGCAAATCGCGTTAGGAGAGAGTTTTTGCCTGAGTTGCAGACAGAGCCGCCGATGCCCGAACGATCGACCGCGGCGAATACAATCCAGAATCCGAATGTCGACGCACATGCGACCTGGAAACCTCGCGTAAACCCCTGGCTCATTGCGGCCACTGTTGCACTGGCTGCATTCATGGAGGTTCTCGACACCTCCATCGCCAACGTCGCCCTGCCCCACATAGCCGGCAGCCTCGGTGCCAGCACTGATCAGAGCACCTGGGTGCTCACCAGCTATCTCGTCTCCAACGCCATCGTTCTTCCCCTCGGCGGCTGGGCATCGAGCCTCATGGGCCGACGCAACTTTTTTGTCTTCTGCATCACGGTCTTCACCGTCGCCAGTTTCCTGTGCGGTGCCGCTCCGAGCCTCCCCATGTTGCTCATCTTCCGGGTTATACAAGGTGCAGGCGGCGGCGGAATGCAGCCGATGGCGCAGGCCATCATGGCCGATTCATTCGAACCTCACAAACGTGGGCAGGCGTTCGCGCTCTACGGGTTGGTGGCGGTCCTCGCGCCTTCTATCGGCCCCACTCTCGGGGGCTGGATCACCGACAATTACACTTGGCGCTGGATCTTCTTCATCAATATCCCTGTCGGTATCCTGGCCTTTATCCTCGTTACACGTCTTGTTGAAGATCCACCATGGATCAAGCCTGATCGATCCAAACTTCGCCACATGGACTACATGGGGCTGGCCTTCCTGACCCTCGCGATGGGCGGCATGCAGATCATGCTCGATAAGGGCGAAGAAAACGATTGGTTTGCCTCCAACTTCATCCGGATCTTCGCTCTGATCTTCGTCACCGGCATGATCGGGCTCGTCGTCTGGGAGTGGCGTCAAAAAGAACCGCTGATCAATCTGAAGCTCTTCCGCTTCAAAAACTTCGCAATCTGTTGTTTTCTCATGATGCTGGTAGGCGGCGTGCTCAACGCCAACACGGTCTTACAACCGCAATTCATGCAGCAGCTCCTGGGCTACAACGCCACTACCGCCGGTCTGGCACTTACCGCCGGCGGCATCGCGCTCGTCATCGTCATGCCTCTCGCAGGGTTCGCGACCGGCAAGATTTCCGCCCGAACTCTGGCCGTTGCCGGATTCATCATGTTCATTGTTACCTTCCGCTATGCGGCCTACGTAACAAGTTTGCAGATGAGTTTCTCGCAGGCATCATGGCTGCGCGTCGTCCAGATGCTTCCGCTTCCCTTCTGCTTCATCTCCATTACGAACGCCGCATACGTTGGCATGCCCAAAGAGGAGAGCAACCAGGTCTCCGGGCTGATCAACTTCGTTCGCAATCTTGGTGGCAGCATTATGATCGCGATCACCAACGCCCAGGTCACGAGCCGAGCGATGTGGCACCAGCAGCACCTGCAGAGTGCGATGCAGTCCGGCTCGAACGCCTTCACGCTGCACCAGCAAGCCCTGAGCGGCTTCCTCGGTGGAGCATTCGGCGCGGTGAATAGCGGCGCACTCGCGTTGGCGAACATTTACAACCAGCTCAATGCACAGGCGCAGATGCAGGGCTACCAAGACGTTTACATGGAACTCTCGTGGATGTCCTTCGGCCTCGTATTCATGGCCTTTTTGCTCAGCAAGAACCGCCCCGGCCAAGGCCCAGGCGCAGGCGCCATGCACTAATTCCGGCGATGCAGGATGGCTTCAGTCGCAAGGGGTCGGAGCGCACTGAACTTCGCTCAGATGCGAAGAAGATGACGCGGCCTGGGTGGAATACGAAATTCGTCTCGCGCTCTGCAGGCCATTTCCCGTGATACCATTTCGCGAAATCCTCGGGCGAACGTCGGGAGGACGCAATGGCTTTCAGCAGGAGACATGCGCTCAGATCAGGCGCGGTGCTGGTCTCAGGTTGGGTGTGCGAACGTTCGCTTCCAGGCGAGACGCGCAGTCACCTTGCTCAGTCCAACGACCAATCCTGGGCTCTCGAGAACGACCTGATCCGACGTGACGTGGGGTTCCGTCCGGGTGTCGGGTTGTACACGGCCCGATTTTTCGACAAGTCGACAAGTGTTGACCTTCTAACTCGGGGAGGAGACATCGCAAAAGCTCGTCCTGAGTTTTCGTTCAACTGTGACGGGAAACCGTGCGCCAGCAACGGTGGAGACTTTGAGCTTGTGGCAGCCAGCCCCGCGAGCGCGAGCAACAGCAAGTGCTTATCGGTGCGCATGAAACACAAGAACTTGCCGCTGGAGGTGATCGCTCTTTACTTGATCTACACGGGACACGCCGCATCCCGCAAATCTCTCAGTCTTAGAAACACCGGAAATGTCCCGCTCACGATCACCCATCTGATAATCGAAACCATGGAACTCACGCTGGGGCCTGAAAACGAAATGACGCTCTGGACCCAATATGGCTCCGTCCCGCGCGAAATCTTCTACACAGGCAGATCTGAAGACGCCGCAATCATGGTGGTCAACGCAAGAACCGGCCACGGCGTGGCCATCCTCAACGAAGTTCCGGGGTATATGAAGCGCACCGAAGTCGCAGGCTGGGATGCGGGCAACAGCATTCGGGTAAGCGGCATGTACGATACCGATCTCATGCCCTTTGAACGGAGGCTTGCCGCCCGCGAGGAGTTCACAACCGCGAGCATCTCCCTCCTCCCATTTAAGCGCGACGATGGGTTCAACGATCCACGCTGGCGCGTGCCGAGTTATTCAGCTGGAATCCTGGAGCGCCGCATCGACAGCCACGGACCACCGTGGATTTACAACACATGGGAGCCTTTCGAGAGGAGCATTAATCAGGAAATCTCGATGGAACTCATCGACGCCGCCGGCGCGATGGGGATGGATATCTTCACCATCGACGATGGATGGCAACAGGAATACGGCGATAACGATGTGAACCTCACAGCCTTCCCCGGCGGCCTCGATCCCATTTTGAAAGCGGTCGAAGCCAAGGGAATGCGCCTGGGCCTGTGGATTCCGGCGGCGGCAATTGGCACCACTACCCAGGTTTACAAAGCGCATCCGGAATGGGCGGCGCTGGACCTTGAAGGCAATACGAAGACGACATCAACCATGGCGGGACAAAAGGCCGTCATGTGTATGGCGTCTCCTTTCAGGCACACGGCCGCGGCTCGCATCAACGATGCGATACAGCGCTTCAGACTCGCTTACGTAAAACTCGACCTCACGACGATCTTCAATGCGTACGGCGAGGCTCCGGGGTGCTGGGCTAAAGGACACGATCATGCGGACTGGGCGGAGTCGCTAAACCGGATTTATGAGGGCATCAAGGAGATGACCGCGGAGGTCTACGCAAAACATCCCGAGGTGCTGCTCGATCTCACCTTCGAGCTTTGGGGCCAGAAGCACATCATCGACGCAGGTCTTCTCGCCGCTGGTGATCTCGACTGGATGAGCAACGTCGACGACACCCGCCCGGATTCCGCCGGCCCGCTCCAGGTACGCCAGCTGCTGTATGCGCGCGCAGCATCGATGCCGGTGGAAGCAATGCTGATCGGAAACCTGCACGCTGACTTGCCTACAATCCAGGAGAGCTTTGCGACAACCATCGGGTCCGCACCGTTGCTGCTGGGAGATCTTCGCAAGCTCACACCGGCAGATCGTGTCTGGTATCGCGAAAAGATTGCCTGGTTCAGGCAGCTGAGGAAACGCGTGAAGCTAAGCGAAAGCTTTTTCCCATTGGGAAGTTGGCGGCAGACATCGCCCGTGGCTTGGGATGGGTTTGCGCGGCTGGCAAAGAGCGGCGATGGCGTAGTCGCCCTTTTCCGCAACAAATCAGGTGCGACAGAGGCCCGCGTAGAATTGTCTCTGATTCCTGGCGGACAATACCGCGCCAGATCCGTAATCACCGGAAAAAATCTCGGCACATTCGACCAGGCCGCCTGGAAGAACGGTGTGCGAATCGCATTCCCAGGCCAAATCGAGCTAGTTGAGTTGCAAAGACTCTAGGCTTATCTGGTTCTCGGCTTTAGATTTCAGGCAAGCCGGGTGCCTCATTCTAAGTTATTCGGCAGACCGATTTAAGGTCGGATACAAGGAAGCCTTCACAAGCGAAAACGCCAGAAACCTTGCGGCCTCTGGCGTCTCCTAACGGTAATCCTGTAGCACTTCGGATCATCTATCGACCTCTCTAGCCTGCCGATCAAGTGCGGGTTGGCCGCATTCCTTGATCTTCCCGCTCAACCTGGGTTTCGGTTTCGGGTTGCCCCTTCCCCGCTCCCTTTCAGCTGAGCCGGCGTCCGATTCCGATGGTTTGCGCCATCTTCCTCGTCCCTTCGGCTGTGCCGGCGATCTCCGCTCAGGTTTCCCCTCGCTTCTAATGCCTTCGGCGCTGCCGGTTTCCGCAGGGTTCCGAGTTTCCCCGGTCGCGCCTGCTTCCTCCTGCCTCGCCTCTGATACGAATCTCAGGTTGCCCCTCGTTTCGTACCTCCGGCTTTACCGGTGATCGATCGTCGAGTCGCCTCGATTCTCTCTCCTTCGGCGGTGCCGGTTGTGAAAGCTCCAGGTTGCCCCTTCGCTTTGCGCCCCCGGTATCGCCGACGATCAGCTTCTGAGTCGCCTCAGAATGCTCATCCTCCGGTCCCGGCTGACTTCCGTTCCGAGTCGCCTCGGAGTTCCGTGCCATCCGGTCGCCCTGTTCGAATCTTCGGATTGCTCCGTCCATTCGCTTCGGGCTTCGTCAATCAAGCTTTTCACCAAGTCGCCCTGGTTCCACACTTGCTCAACTTCGCCAATTCGTCTGCCTCGAGTCGCCCCGAAACTTCCTTCCTCGGCTGATCCGCATTTGCTTCCGCAGGTTGCGCCTGCTTCCGCATCTACGGCTGGGTCGATGATTACTCCCTGGCTGAATCGAACTTTGCATCCTCAGCTTGCGCCGCGGATGAATCTTCGGTACCAATCAGGTACCAGCATTCCTGATCTAATTTCCAGCGCATTCTTAATCTCAATCCATTGTTCGCAATCGGCCGATCACGAACTCTAAACCAAAACCGTTGCTTGCGCCTTTCACCAAGCCGGAGCTGCCGTTCCAATCAGCTACAGAGTCACCAGCTAGTTAGAGACAGTAGGCCCGATCGATCTGTGGATGCAAGTGCAAAACCCTAGTAGATTCTGTGGATTTCACCATTCATAGTGCATTCACATTGAAATCTGCGAACTCCATTGTTTGAATCACTTACTAAGTCGAAGTCACGAACTTATCCGCAACTTATTGCATGAGCGATTGCACTTACTAAGGTGCTTTCTGCCCAACACAACCTGACTGTCATCCTGAGCCCACGGGGCCCCAGAGGCTTTCTTCGGTCTGGAGGTGGTGAGTCGAAGGATCTGCTCTTCTCCAAGAACCTCCCCATCCGAATGCCAGCTCCCGAGCGCAGCCCTCAGCAAATTCCCCGACGGACAACCACCCTCCCCCCCGCATCATCTCGAGTCACCACGCGTTTGCTGAACCGCCACCTCGGCTCGATATTCTAAAGTCAGCATTGCGGCAAGCCGCAAGGCTGCGATCTGGTTCCACCCTCCGATCCCTCGGTTGATAAAGGAAGACCCCTGAATGAAGCCCCGCTCCCTTGCTGCCTGGTTCCTCGCTTTCGCTGCCGCTTACGCCTCCGCGCAAACCAACGCCGGAGACCAGCCGTCGAGCAAGAATCTCCCCTTCACCATCACGCAGGTCGCGTCGCTGCGCCTGCCTTGGAGAATCGCGTTCCTGCCCGACGGCCGCATGCTCGTCACCGAAAAGGTTGGCGGCCTCGTCCTCGTCACGCCGCAGGGCGACAAGACACCCGTCGCCAACGTGCCCGCCGTTCTATGGGAAGGTCAGGGCGGCATGCTCGGCGTCTTCACTTCGCCGCACTACGCACAAGACCACAGCATCTATCTCACCTACTCCGAGCCCGGCGTAGACGTGAACAACGACGGCTCCAGCCTCGCCCTTGCCCGCGCACAGCTCAAAATCTCCGGCAGCACGACAAGCCTTGAAAACCTGAAGGTCATCTGGCGCGACGGCGAACGCGGCAACGGCGGACAGTTCGGCGCAGCCATCGCCTTCTCCCCCGACGGCAAGTACCTCTACCTCGCCGTGGGTGAGCGCCAGCGCATGACGCCTGCACAAGACCCCAACCAGTCCCTCGGCAAGATCCTCCGCCTCACCCTCGACGGCAAGCCTGCTCCCGGAAACCCCATGGCCGGTAAAGTTGGAGCAGCGCAAGTGCCAATCATCGATCCTCCCGGCGACACCGAAGCCGCCAAAACCGCGCGCGTCGTACGCACGTACACCTTCCCCGGCCCCAATCTCACACCATCTGAGACCTGGGCCACCGGCTTCCGCACTCCCTACGGCCTCGCCTTCGCTCCCGATGGCCGTCTCTGGGAACTCGAGCATGGTCCGCGCGGCGGCGACGAACTCAACCTGATCGAGCCGGGCAAGAACTACGGCTGGCCTCTCGTCTCCTATGGGAAGAACTATAACGGCGTTCCCATCCCCAGCCATGACACGCGCCCGGATCTCGCCAAGCCAGTCATCTACTGGGTCCCCGTCATCGCTCCCGGCAATCTGATGTTCTATCACGGCTCCATGTTCCCGCAGTGGAAAGGCTCAGCCTTCGCCAGCGGCCTCGGGTCGCAGGCTCTTATCCGCATCGTCTTCGACGGCAAAGGCGGCGCCAAAGCAGTCGATCGCTGGGACGTAAAACATCGCGTGCGCGACATCGAAGAAGCTCCCGACGGATCGTTGTGGATGATCGAAGACGCCAATCCCGGCGGTCTATTCAGACTCACGCCAATCGGTATGTCCGTGTCAGCGCCTACCGCAAAACCCGATGCACTCGCCACCAAACCCGCAAGTTCGTTGTCCGCCAACGCAACCCCTGCTCAGCGCGTGCAGAGCATCATTCAGAACAACAATTGCCTCTCCTGCCACCGTATCGGACGTACAGGCGGCGACCTCGCTCCACCGCTGAACGGAATTGGATTGAAGCGCACCGCCGATCAGATCCGCGCCGCCATTGTCAGCCCCGTGCCCTCCACCGCGGTCAATTACAAGAACCCCATGCCCTCGTACGAGAAGACAATCACGGGAGAGGATCTGAATCTGCTTGTCCACTATCTCCGCACGTTGCCTGCCAGGCATCCATAGTGGCCGCCCGAATATTAGCCACTGATCATCGGGCGATTGCTCGGAAGTCGGAGGGTGCCCGTGCCCTCGCTACGTTTGCGGCCTTGACGCGTCAATCGTTCGAAACGAAATATGACAATCCGATGACACCAAACCTCCCCAAACCGCCCCGGTGCATCCGTTATCCTTTCCTTGAAACGCCACTCATGCCACAATCACTATTCAAAAGCTGGTTCCACAACAGCAGGGCGTAAGCGCCCAGAAAAGACACGAGCAACTCCCCTATTTCCCCAGCTCGAGAAACTCGCAACGGAGAATTCAAAACTGATGCCGGACCCGAAGCTACCAGGACTTCAGCAGCTTCAGCACGTCGTTGTGCTCATGATGGAGAACCGCTCCTTCGACCACATGCTCGGAGCCCTCAAGAGCATCAATCCCGCAATTGACGGCCTCGACGGAACTGAAACCAATCCCGACTCCACCGGCGTCCCGGTCACTGTTTCCCGCACCGCCGAATACCAGAGCCAGCTCGACCCCGATCCCGACCACCACTTCCCCGCAGTCGATCTTCAGATCTTCGGCGGCGTCACCTCCGCGCAAAATCCCCGCCGCACACCCAACATGCAGGGCTTCGTGAAGAGCTACTTCAACCAGCAGCGCAGCGTGCAGCACTCGCATCTCATCATGAACTACTTCCCGCCGGAGAAGCTGCCCGTCCTCACCACGCTCGCGAAAGAATACGCGGTCTTCAACCGCTGGTTTTCCTCGATCCCCGGCCCCACTCTCTGCAATCGCGCCTTCGCCCACTACGGCACTTCTTTTGGCCAGGTCAGCATGGACGTCTTCTACTGGAACAAACAGTTCAAGAGCATCTATGAACGCCTCAACGAGGCCGGTCACTCCACCCGCCTCTACTACTTCGACGAAGCCAGCTCATCTCTCGAAGTCGTAAATCTGCTCAAAAACCAGCCTGCCCTCTTCGGAACCTTTCAGGACTTCCTCGATGCCTGCAGCAGCAACAAGCTTCCCGAGTACTCCTTCATCGAGCCCAATTACACTGACCACGATTCGCCCGACGGCATGGGCGAGCTCATCGCCAGCGATCAGCATCCTGACCACGACATCCGCGCCGGTGAACAGTTCATCGCCGACGTCTACAACGCCATCCGCAACAACCCCAAACTCTGGCCCAACACGGCTCTGCTCATTGTCTATGACGAACACGGCGGCATCTACGACCATGTTCCGCCGCCCGCCTGCACGCCTGACGCACCCTTCGTTGCCCAACCCAGCGCTACTGGCACGCCCGATCCCTTCTACTTCGATCGCCTGGGCATCCGCGTTCCCGCCGTTCTTGTCTCTCCATGGATCGCCCGTGGCTCCGTCATTAACGAGGTCTTCGAACACGCATCCATCCCTGCCACTATCACCAACTATTTTCTTGGCAATTACGCGCAGCGCTCCAAACGCGAGCTTGCCGCCAACACCTTCCTCGGATATCTCAACCAGTCCACGATTCGTCCCGGCGATCAGTGCCCTAGGTTCCAGAATGACTAATCAGGAGAGCAGCGATGGAAGTTATCCACGTCCCACCACCATCGAAGGAAGCCTTCCACAAAGGCCGACCAATGTCGGACCTGATCAAGGCCCAGATCAAGCACTTCAAGCACGTCGAGGAAAAGCTCTCGCCACGGGAACGTGAGTCGATTCCGCAGCATCGGATCACAACCGAGAACGAAGCGGCACAATACATCACTGCCATGACGCGCTTGCTGCGTTCCGATGTCGACGAAAAGCCAGCAAAGCCAAATCTCACCCCCATCACCGTGAAGAAATCGGCTCCCCGCGCTGCTGCCAGAGGATTCGCTATCGCCGCCAGTGAAGCTCCCATAAAGCCGCGCAAACAATCGAAAACCAAATCATCCCGAAAGAAGAAATAACGAGAGACCATCCCCCATGGCCCATCGAAATCGACAAGCATTTCTCTACTTCGTGCTCCTGCTCCTTGCCGCGCTCTGCAACGCGCAAAACGAGTCCCGCTTTCAGGCCGATCTCCGCCGCGAAGGCGCCGCCCTCAAGGCCTGCTCACAAATTTCCAAGTTCGCCGACTGTGGCCAGACCCTCGTCCTCGGCCAGCCCTTTCATCTAGCCTTCGGTAGCCTCGCGCCCGATAACGGTATGGGCTTCGGCCTCGCCTTCGTCGAACACAAGAACTTCGCGAGCGAGTGGCGCACCAACCTCAGCCTCGATGCCGTTGCGACGATGAATGGCTCGTGGCGCGCCGGTGGCTATCTCAAGGCGTACAAACTCCCCGCCGGAAACAGCTATCACGTTGCTCCGCTCTTCCATCTCTACTCACAGAGCATCTCCCTCAACCGCGTCGACTACTTCGGCCTCGGCCCCGACACCACGCCTCTCACGCACACGACATTCGGCTTTTCAGAAAACATCACCGGCGCCGACATGGCTCTGCCCATCTCCATCTCCGGCAAATCGCCCGTCATTGCCATCCTCGCCGAACTCAATGGCCGCTTCCCCTCCCTTCGTCCCGGCCGCGAACACGACATCCCTTCCGTCGAAACCCTCTTCACCGAAGCGACAGCACCGGGGCTCGCCCGTCAGCCTGCATACTTCCAGCCATCCGAAGCCGTCCGTCTCGTTCCAACTCTCTTCAACCGGGTCAGCCTGAACTACCTGCTCCAGTTCCAGCAATTCTTCGCGCCGGGAGATAGCCGCTACTCCTTCCGCCGCCTCAACCTCAACTTCAATCACGAGATCCCCCTCTCGCATCTCTCGAAATCCATTGGCAAGTACTACGGCAGCAGTTCCACAACCACGCTGTCCCACAACACACCCGATTTCTGTGGAGGCGCGGGTCGCGAGAGCCAGCCCATGCCCTGCCCGCCCGCTTCGCTCACTCGCAAGCTCGAAGGCTCCATCAACCTGCGCGCCTTCATCTCCGAATCCTTCGCGGGCAAAGCGAGCCAGGCTCCCTTCTACTTCATGCCTACCATCGGCGGTTCCAACCTCAACGGCACACCCATCCTGCCCAGCTATCCCGACTATCGATTCCGTGGCCCAAACCTGCTTCTCTTCCAGGGCACCATCGAGCACTCACTCGGCAAGCTCCCCATTGGCGCGCTCTTCTCCGCCGATGAAGCAAAGATCGGACTCACGCGCGGCGACATTGGCATCGACCACCTCCGCCACAGCTTCAGCGCTGGATTCACCGTTCACGCAGGAGGACTCCCCGTGCTCTCTTTCATCTATGCCTGGGGCGGAGGTGAAGGATCCCACACCACCGCCAACGTCGATCCCTCTCTCCTCGGCAGCTCCGCGAGACCATCGCTCTTCTAAAAACTGGGTGCCCCACGTCTCGATTCTGAGACGTGGGATAGATTTTCCATAACTGAGTCTCCGGGTGTCATGTTGCTCTCACAAGAGAGCCGGCAGTTGCCACCCACCGGTCTACAGTGTTTCAATCGAAGTATTGAAACAGGGGTGCTCCACGGAGTGGGGCTGAGAAAATACCCTAGAACCCGATCCGGATAATGCCGGCGTGGGAAGCTTTCGAAGCCAGTCTGACCAACTTCCTTCCAGCTTCAAACTGAACTCCCTTGTTTCAACGAAAGTGGGAACAAGGCATGCGTGCGTCCACATCCAGACCCTTCAAGCATCATCGACCGGCCCGCCTTTGCGGCAACGCGCCCCTCATACTGTTCACAGTTTTGCTTGCAGCAACAAATGCTCTCGCGCAGAACCCACCGGCTCTCGACTCCGCGCAGTCGACGCAGAAACCCGACCGCGTCACCACAACGGTCGTCGTTCACGGCGAAGTCCAAGACAACTACCTTTCCGATCCACGCAATGCTGCCAGCCTTGACGGCACGTCTCTACAGGAGACGCCTCTCTCCGTCACTTCCATCACCGGTGCAGTCATTGGTGACCAGATCTCGCGTACGCTCTCTGACGTCGTCAAAAACGACGCCTCAGTCGGAGAAGATTACGCACCCGTCGGCTACTATGGCGACTTTCAGATCCGCGGATTCCCCCTGGATCTCGCCACCGCCCTCCAGATCAACGGCCTCACCATTGCCGGTGAGCAAGACGTCCCCCTCGAGAACAAGCAGCGCGTCGAGATCATCAAGGGCATCGCCGGACTAGAAAGCGGAATCGCGTCCAGCGGTGGGGTCATCAACTACGCAACCACAGAGCCTTATCACGGCCTGCGTCCCTCTATCGATCTCGCCACCGATCACCGCGGCTCTTCCTACGGCTCCACGCAATTCCTTCTCCCCGGCCTGCACGACGGCCTTCTCATCACCGCCGCCGCTGAAGACATCCACAGCTACGTGGAACACGCCGATGGCTGGCGCGGCATGAGCGCAGCAGACGGCCGCTGGCAACTCGGAACAGCCACGCAACTCACCACAAACTTCGAATACCAGCACAAGGTCCAGCGCTCCGAAGCCGGCTACCAGCTTCTCGGCGGAACCCTAGTTCCGACACACGTCTTCCCCTCAACGATGCTTGGCTTTCAGCCCTGGTCCAAGCCCAACACCTTCGACACCCTCAACTCCGACGCCCACCTCCAGCACAGCTTCGCGCCCGATTGGACATTCCGTATCGGCGGCTCTTACAGCCACTCCCTCATCGACGACAACGTCATCTATCCCTATGGGCCCGCGCTCGATGCGGATGGAAACTCCCTCTGCCCCGACTCACCCTATTACTTCTTCTGCCCCGATGGAAGCTACGAAATCTACGACTATCGCAGTCCCAACGAACTCCGCATCGACTCTACAGGCGAAGCTCTCCTCGTCGGCCATTTCACTACAGGCAACGTCAGCCACGACGTAGTCGGCGGTGGCTCCCTCTTTCATCGCTCAGTAGATCTCGCCTCGCAGATCGTCTACGAACCTCTCGGCGTTGAAAACATCTACCAGCCAAACATCCTCTACGATCACGACAACCTCAAGGCCGAAGGCTCTCAACTCGCCGACTTCAACCACCAGGCTTCAGCCATCCTCCAGGAGCGTGCGCATCTCCCTGGCAAGATCGTCCTTCAGGCCGGCGGACGATTCGTCCGCGTGTCCGACTTCAACTACTCTGACGCGCGTACTCAATGGCTGCCGCAGTACGCCATCACCTGGTCGCCTGCTCAGAGTCTCACCCTCTACAGCAACTACGGCGCGCTTCTCTCGCTCGGACCACAGGCTCCCTGGTGGGTCGATAACTCCGCGTTGTTCCTTACCCCGTTCACGACCCGTCAATCTGAAATCGGCGCCAAATACGAGCACGGAATCCTCCTCACCGCCGACTACTTCCGCATGCGCCAACCCTTCTTCTATCCGCGCATCATCCAGTCCGCCGACGCCTTCTGTACAACTAATCTCCTCTACGAAACAGATGTAGCCCCGGGTGACCTCTGCTTCGAGTCCGCAGGCCACGAAATCCACGACGGCTTCGAATTCAACGCCCAGGGCAAAGCCGCCGGGTGGATGCAACTCAGCGCCTCCGCCGCAACCATTCGCGCCATCTCCACCGATACCGGGACGCCCGTGTTCGACAATAAGCAAGTCATCAACGTCCCACGCTTCCATTCCGCACTCTTCGCCGACATCCTCGTGCCCCACGGTCGCGGCCTTCATCTCATGCCCGGCTGGAGCTACACCAGCCGCAAGCACGCCACACGCGACGACACCGTCACCGTCTCCGGCTACAACCTCTTCAACCTCGGCGCCCGCTACGCGCCTGGGGGCGAGAGCGGACACCTCACCTTCCACCTCTATGCCGACAACATCCTCAATAAGCGCTACTGGAAAGACACCGGAGCCAGCCTCGGAGACACCTTCATCCATCAGGGCGCTCCGGCCACCGTTCGCCTTTCCGCGCATTACAATTTCTAATTTGCCGCCAACCGCAACAGGACAATGCTCGTGGACGAATCACAACAACCCGCGCTGGCTCACGGACTCGACGGCTCGCTCGTCCAGCCGGATTGGCCGGCCCTTACGCTCACCGAACTCCGTCCCGTTCTCCAACTCTTCCCATCCGCAGGTGAGCCTCACTCTATCGTCTCCACAAGCCCTCGTCCCCTCTCCGCAGCCGCCTTGGTCGAAACCACGCAGTGCCGCATTTTCATCAAGCGACACGCCGTCTCCGTCCGCGACGCTGCCGGCCTCGCGGAAGAACACCGCTTTATCCACCACCTGCGGAACTGCAGCATCAACGTGCCCGCCGTCTTCACCACCAGCGCCGGCCACACGGCTCTGGAACTCGGCAACTGGACTTACGAAGTCCACGACCTCCCCGCCGGAATCGACCTCTACGAAGACGCCATCTCCTGGACGCCGTTCCGTTCCACTGAACACGCCCGCTCCGCCGGCCAGTTCCTCGCACGCATACACCTCGCCGCTCAACACTTCAATGCTCCTGCACGCAAGATTCAGCCCCTCGTTGCAGGTTTTACGATCTTCGCTTCACCTGATCCCGCCGCCGCTCTCGATCAATATCTCGCGCTGCGCCCGTCGATCGCTCACGATCCACAGACTCGCAGCGACTCCGATCAGGCGCTCCCACTGCTCGCCGCTTTCCATACCGAACTGAAGCCCCTCCTGCCCTCACTCACTGCGCTCTGGACGCACAACGATCTTCACGCCTCCAATCTCTTCTGGAGCGACACCACCACCACAGCGCATGCTGCTTCGGTGATCGACTTCGGTCTCGCCGACCGCACCAGCGCCGTCCACGATCTCTCCCACGCCATCGAGCGCAACATCGTCGAATGGCTCATCCTGATGAACGACCCGAATGCCGGCGATCGTGTCCCCGTCCACCTCGATCATCTCTGGGCGCTCCTCGATGGCTACGAGCACTTCCGCCCACTAAGCCCCGGCGAAGCCGCCGCACTCGCCCCCATTGTCGCTCTCTGCCATGCCGAATTCGCGCTCAGCGAAGCCGACTACTTCCTTGGCGTCCTTCACTCGCCCGCAAAAGCCCGCGTCGCCACGCACGATTACCTCCTTGCGCACGCGCAGTGGTTCGCTGGCCCCGGCCGGCAGAAGCTCCTCGATCCTATCCGTCGCTGGGCCGAATCCCGATCGATTTTCGAACAGGCGGCACGCGCATGACCCTCGGCGCCATCACCCATTACCTCATCACCAACTGGGTCGAACTCGCCGGCTTTATCACCACCGCTCTCGGAATCTGGCTTACGACTAAGCGCCTGCTCATCTGCTGGCCCGTCGTTTTCGCCGCAGACATCCTCTACCTGATCGTCTTTTATCGCGCCCGCCTGCTCTCTGACTCACTCCTCCAGGTTTTCTTCATTGCCTTCACTCTCTATGGCTGGTGGCACTGGTGGCGCGGCGTTCGCGAAGACGGTGAAGTCCGCGTTGAACCTCTGGGACTTCGCGCCTTCGTCGTGGCAATCATTGCCGGCATCGCCGGCACCTTCATCCTCGGCGAAATCGCCAAGCACCTTCAGGCCGCGCTCCCCTGGCTCGACGCCGCATTAGCGAGCTTCAGCCTGGTCGGCAGCTGGTGGCAGGCGCGCAAACACGTCGCCAACTGGTGGCTCTGGATTATCGTCAATCTCGCCTACATCGGCGAATACATCTACAAGGACCTCTGGATCACAGCCGTCCTCTATGCTGGTCTCGTCGTCCTCGCCATCCTTGGCCTGCGCGACTGGCGCCGCGCCGCACGCTCCGCTCAGACCGCAGCCTGTACCACGTTAAGCAGCGGCTCGCCCGCCATATAACGCCGCAATTCATCCGCTGCAACCTTCAGTGCCCGCCTCGCAAACTCAGGACTTGACCCGCCCACATGAGGCGTAATCAGCAGATTTGGACACGTCCACAGCGGATGCCCGTCAGGCAGCGGCTCCGGATCCGTCACATCCAGCGCCGCGCGAATCTTCCCGCTCTGCAAAGCTTCCACAAGCGCATCCGTATTCACCACCGGCCCGCGCGCCGCGTTCACCAGCAGCGTTCCCTGCTGCATCAGCGCAAATTGCCGCGCCCCAATGAGCCCGCGACTCTCTGCCGTCGACGGCAATATCAGCACAATTACCTGCGCTCGCGGAATCAGCGCATCGAGCTCGCTCACCGCATGCACCTTCGGATTCTCTCGTGCGGTCCTAGCCACCCGGATCAGCTCCACCCCAAACGGCTCCAGCATCCGCTCAATCTCTTTCCCGATCGAGCCGTACCCCACCAGCAACACCGTTTTCCCTGTCAGCTCCTCCAGCATCACCGGCGGATAATGCTGCCGAGTATCTCCAGAGATCTCCACGTACTCCTTCGTGGCCTCAAACCGCCGCTTCCACTCGCCTGCTCTCTGCACATCCAGAAACAGCGGGAAGTGCTTCAGCATCGCCAGAGTCGCCGACAACGTCCACTCCGCTGTCGAAATGTTGTGCGCCCCGCGCGCATTGCAGATCGTCACATGCGGTCCGACCGCTGCCGGAATCCATTCCGTCCCCGCCATCAGCGAGAGCACCAGCTTCACCCCGCACAAATGCGGAACAATCTGCGTATTCCGCGTCGGGTACGGATCAGGAATCCACACGTCGATCTCCAGGTCGTGATCAAGGTTGCGCGACAGCGCAACCAGCTCAACATCTGCAGGAAAGTCCTTCAACAGCTCAGGCGCAAGATTCGCCGAATATCCAACGCGAAGCATATGCCTCTTATGCTACATGTTGCATAACGCGATCCTTGCCGGCCGCGAATACGTCATCCTGTAAAGAAGGGAGTCGACCTCAACCGCTTCGATGCTGCTCTCCCGGCCCAAAACGAAATCGCAGCAAGACCTCGCACTGAAACTCCGCATCGAACATGCCGATGGGCGGGGCCTGCTTACCTGGGAGCACAAGCGCCTCCTCATTCACGCTGCGAAGACTTCCTTCGCGGCCGCGCTTTGCTGGGTCATCGCACTCCGATTCGGCCTGCACGACGGTTACTGGGGCGCTATCAGCGCTATCATCGTGCTCCAATCCAACTTCGGAGCCACCATCACCGCCTCGCGCGACCGCATTCTCGGCACACTCATCGGCGCAGCTTTCGGATTTACCTTCTCCCTCTTCGGAACGCTTCCTTGGAACTACATCGTTGCTGTCTTTCTCGCCGTCATCCTCTGCGGGCTTCTCGGACTCCGCAACAGTTCCCGTCTCGCCGGAGTCACCATCACCATCATCATGCTGGTGCAGAAGACCGGATCGCACTGGCTGCTCGCGCTTCACCGCGTGGGCGAAGTCATCCTCGGCATCGTTGTCGCCATCCTCGTCTCGACCTTCGTCTTTCCAGATCGCGCCCGCCTGCGCCTGCGAGATGGCCTCGCGCAGGAGTTCCTCATTCTCGGAAGTTTCTTCGAAGCAATTCTTCAGGGCTTCGGCGGTCAGCCCGCTGCAAACCTTGCCGATCTACGCCAGGATGCGCTCGCCATGCTCCGCGGCAACAACGCACTCCTCGAAGCTGCTCGCAACGAGCCCTCAGGCGGTCCTGGCTGGCGCGAAGGACTCAACACGCTCTCCCAGTTCGGCCGCTCCATCTTCGACGCGCTCGTCGCACTTGAATTTGCCGTGCAGGACAGCCATCAGGATGAATACGCCAATCAGCTCGAGTCTGAGCTTGGCCGCCTACTTGCCGATATCCAATCAGGATTTCAATACGTCGCGAAATGTATTCACGGCTGGCGCTTCCACCTGTCGCCACCAGACCTGGATCTGGAAAACGACATTGGCCGCCTTGAGAACCGAATGGCTCAGGTACGCCACACCGGCGCAAACTTCTCGCAGGCGGAGATTCTTCGCGCCTACGCCGTCCAACTCCACCTGAAGCAGATCGCCCGCCTGCTCCGCGCCTCCCGCATCGAAACCAGCAGCGCCGTCGGCCAAGCTAGAGTCAGTCCGACTTAGCTTCGGAACTTCCGCAGCGCCTCGGCACATGCCTCGATCTCCTTGATCGAGATCGCATATCCGAATCGGAGATGCCCTTCACCCTGCGCTCCGAACACCGATCCCGGAATGGTCGCGATGTGGGCTTTTTCCAGGAGAATCTGCGCCGCCGTCCGGCTGTTCTTGTGAATTTTCTCCGTATTCGGAAAGGCATAGAACGCGCCCGACGGCGGCTCGCACTTCAATCCAACTTCATTCAGCGCTCCGACAAGCAGATCCCGCCGCTTCCGGTACTCTTCGCGACGCGCACCGATCTCCGCCTCGGGAGTCTTCAGTGCGTCGATCATGGCCTGCTGCACAAAGGTCGTCACACCGTTCGTGGAGTACAGCACGATTTTACGCAGCGCCGTCATAAACGGTTCCTTTGCTACTGCGTACCCGGCGCGCCATCCGGTCATTCCATAAGTCTTCGAAAATGTGTAGCACGTGATGGTGCGCTCGAGCATCCCGGGAAGCGACGCAATTGAGACATGCTCTCCCTCGTACACCAGGTCCTCGTACGCCTCATCCGCGATCACAATCACATCGCGCTCGCGTGCAAACGCCGCAACCTCCTCAGCCTCCGCCCGCCTGAAGACCAGCCCACTCGGATTCTGCGGGGTGTTGTAGTAGATCGCTCGCGTATTCGGGGTGGAGAATTGCTCCAGCGTCTTGCGGATTCCGTTGCGCCTCGCTGTGATTGTCGGTACCAACAAAGGCCGCGCCTGAGTTCCTGTCACCAGATCGCGAATGGGCGTCCAGTAGGGAGAGAACACCAGCGCATCGTCTCCCGGATCAAGAACGCTCTGGAACGCTGCATACAGCCCCTGCGATCCACCAACAGTCGCGATCACCTCATCGGTTGACACATCGATCTTGTTCTTGGCCGCCAGTTTATTCACCAGCGCTTCACGCAACGGCAGCACCCCGGATGACGGTGCATAGTGCGTATAGTTCTCAACCAGCGCCTTTACAGCCGCGTACTTAATGGGCTCCGGAGTCTCGAAGTAAGGCTCGCCCCCATGCAGCGCGTGCACTTGTTGCCCGGATATCCGCAGCTCCATCACTTTATTGCGGATCTGAACGATGTCTGAGAAACCCACCTCATCCAGTCGTTTTGCCAGTCGAATCCCGCTTCCTTTCGGCATGGTCCAGGCGCTTCCTTTCGCTCGCATTCGGATCGTTGCCTCCAGCATATCTGATGCCGAATAGGTCCATCTGAAGATCGATTCGCGAACTTCGCCCGTTACTACACCGCAAGGAGGTTCGTGTATACGGCCATGCCTGCCACTGCATCGACTCCGATCGCACCGAGATCGTCGATCTCCTGCTGGCTGCGAATGCCTCCCGCCACAATCAACTGCCGCGTGGTCAGTTTTCGCAATCGCGCAGCAACGTCAAGCGGAAATCCCTGCATCATTCCTTCGCCGTCCACGTGCGTGTAGAGATACGCCTCTGCATACGGTTCCAGCGTGGGAATCGCGGCGTCCGGAGTAAGCGCTACCTGCGCTTTCCAGCCCTTCACCGCGATCCGTCCATTCTTCGTATCAATTCCCGCGACTATTTGCTCAGTTCCGATGCCCTCGGCCATGGCTGCCGCGAACTTCACATCCACCGCGCCGTCCTCCATGAATAGAGAAGATCCGATGATCACTCTCTGCGCGCCCGCATCCAGCACCTCGCGCGCCCGCTCAACAGAGCGCACGCCGCCTCCCACCTGTACAGGCAGCCGCTTCGCAATCTGCGCCACCAGCCCCGAGTTATCGCCCTGCCTCATCGCCGCATCCAGATCGATCAGCTGCACCAGCGGATAGCGCGAGAACTTCTCAATCCAGTACTCGAAATCATCAAACGCCAGCTTCAGCTTCTCGCCCTGCACAAGCTGCACAATGCGCCCGCCCATCAGATCAATCGAAGGAATCAGCATGGCAGCCTCACCGGAACTCCCACCGCCACCAGTTCCTCCTTCAGTGACCGCGCGCTAGACACACCAAAATGAAAAATGCTCGCCGCCAGCGCCGCATCCGCCTTACCCCGTCCGAACACATCCGCGAAATGCGCCACCGTCCCCGCGCCTCCTGATGCAATCACCGGAATATTCACCGCCTCGCTCACCGCAGCCGTCAGTTCACAATCAAATCCAGCCCGAGTCCCATCCGAATCCATCGAAGTCAGCAGAATCTCCCCCGCTCCGCGCTCCTCCGCCTCCCGCGCCCACTCCACCACGCGCCTTCCCGCCGACTTGCGTCCCCCCTGCACAAACACCTGCGCATCCCGCACCGGATCCTCCGCCTCAGGATCACGCCGCGCATCGATCGCCACCACCACTGCCTGCGCCCCAAAGCTCTTTCCGATCTCGCTGATCAAAGTAGGATCTGCGAGCGCCGCCGAGTTCACGCTGATCTTGTCTGCCCCTGCCTCAAACACCTGAGCCGCCTCTTCTGCGCTCTTGATTCCCCCGCCCACCGTAAACGGCACAAACAGCTCGCGAGCCGTCCGCCTCACGGTGTCCAACAGCGTCTGCCGACCTTCATGCGTCGCCGTGATGTCCAGCAGCACAATCTCGTCCGCGCCCTCGCGCGCATGCCGCGCCGCCAGCGCCGCCGGATCGCCCGCGTCAACGATGTCCACAAACTGCACGCCCTTTACCACCCGCCCGCCATGTACATCCAGGCACGCAATAATCCGCTTCGTCAGCATGTCCACTCCAGGAAATTCCGCAGTATCTTCAATCCTGTCTCCCCGCTCTTCTCCGGGTGAAACTGCACGCCGAAAACATTCTTATGCTCGACCGCTGAAGCAAAATTGATCACATACCGTGTCACAGAGGCAGCCACGTTTTCGGGCTCCGGGATATCACTCGGATGCACCTGAACTGCATTGAATGGAACGTAGTAGGAATGCGTAAAGTAGGCATACTCTCCACCATCTGTCTGTTTAACCCCAGCCATGAGGCGCGACGGAGGCTGTACGACAGGCAGAATGCGGTTCCACCCAACGTGTGGCACCTTTTCAACCTTTTCAGGAAATCTTTCGCACGTTCCAGTGAAGTATCCAAGCCCGGGCTGATCAGGAGCCTCTTCACTGCCTCCCAATAGCCACTGCATCCCCACGCAGATCCCCAAGAACGGAACTCCCCGCTTCACCGCCTCGCGAATCGACCCCGTCATCCCCGTCGCATCCAGCCGCTCCGTCGCAGCAAAATGCCCCACCCCCGGCAGCACGATACGCTCGGCACTCTCAATCAGCGACAAATCCGAATCCGTCACCACTGGCTCCGCCCCCAGATGCCGCAGCGCCTTCAGCACCGAGGTCAGATTCCCCGCCTTGTAATCAATCACCGTAACCCGCATTTGAATCTCTCGACGACTCGACTCTCATCACTCTTGTGTGCCCCAGGTCTCCCGATTTTGGAGACCTGGGAAACATCGAACCTCAACTGGGATCATCACCGGACTGGCGTATATGTCGGGTGCCCCATCCAAGCGACCTCTTTTGTCGCTTGGGTGGGAAGCAAGAGACTCCCCCGACCTGAACTACAACAACCCTTTCGTACTCGGCAGCCGGGTGCCCCAGGTCCCCTGTGTTGGGGACCTGGGAAACATCAGACTTCGATCTTTCACAGAAGTCCCTTCGTACTCGGCAACATCTCCCCCAACTGTTTATCCCGCGAACACGCTACCCGCAGCGCCCGCGCAAACGCCTTGAAGATCGCCTCGATCTTGTGATGATTCGACCGGCCGTACATCGTCTTCACATGCACATTCGCCCGAGCCCCGCGCGCAAACCCCTCAAAGAAATCCGTCACCAGTTCCGTCTGCAGATCCCCAACCAGCCGCGTCTTCACCTTCGTGTCTACGGCGAAAGCCGCGCGCCCGCTCAGGTCCACTGCCGCAATCGCCAGCGTCTCATCCATTGGCATGATGAAGTACCCCGCGCGCAGAATCCCCCGCTTGTCTCCCAGTGCCCGATCGAACGCCTCGCCCAGCGCAATCCCGACATCCTCCACCGTGTGGTGCTGATCCACATCCAGATCGCCCTTGCACGTCAGCTCCAGATCGAACGCTCCATGACGCGTAAACAACTCCAGCATGTGATCAAAGAATCGAATCCCCGTGGAAACCCTGTAGACGCCTTTCCCCTCAACCGTCAGCACAATCGAGATCCGCGTCTCATTCGTATCCCGCACCACCACACCTCTCCGGGCACCCTTCACTCCAGGTGCCCCAGAGCCTGCCCTGAGCTTGTCGAAGGGTCTCGCTTTTGAGACCTGGGATCTTGTCGTCCTGGCCATCACTTGCTCTCCTCGCCCCGAAGCTTCCGCATCGTTCTCTTCAACACGCTCACAGCCTGCCGCATCTGCTCCCGGGTCCCAATCGTGATCCGCACACACCCATCACATCCCGGATCATTCGATCGATCCCGTACCAGCACTCCACTGCCCGACATCAGCTGCACAAACTCCTTGTGCTTCTCCCCAATCTCCACCAGCACGAAATTCGCCTTGCTGGGCCAGCGCCGCACACACAGCTCATCCAGCGCCGCCTCAAACTCCCGACGAGCTGCCAGCACCTCGCCCACATACCAGTCCAGATACGCCGTATCCTCCAGGGCCGCCGGCAGACACGCCAGTGCCAGCGAATTCACGCTGTAAGGCGACAGCACCCGCCGCACCCACTTCATCAGTTCGATCGGCCCCGCCAGCATGCCAAGCCGCAGTCCAGCCAGCCCATATGCTTTCGAGAAAGTCCGCGCCACCATCAGATTCGGGACCGACCCAACCAGATGCATCACCGTCTCGCCGAAGAAATGAAAATACGCCTCGTCCACTAGCACCACCGCATCCGGCGCGCGCCGCGCGATCTCCACGATCTGCTCCCGCGTCCCCACCGACCCCGACGGGCTATTCGGATTCGCAATCGCAATGATCTTCGTCTGCGGAGTAATCGCACTGAGCAGCCGCTCAAACGGGAACTGCAAATCCTCCGCAGCCTGCACCGTCACCGCACGCGCATCTGTCGCCGAGGCGTACACCTCATACATCGTGTACGTCGGCACTGGCAGCAGCAACTCGTCACGGTCTTCAAGAAACGTCTCGAACAGCACGTGGATCGCCTCATCCACGCCATTCGTCAATACCAACTGCTCCGCCGCAACGCCAAGATGCTCTGCAACAATTCGTTCCACCGGCTCGCGTTCGGGATACCGCGTCAGCGCTCCGGCCGAAATCCGCCCCAGCACTTCCTTCACCTTCGGCGAACACGCAATCGTGTTTTCGTTGAAGTCCAGCCGCATCGCATCGCGATTCCCCAGCGGCGGGTGATACTCCTTCATCGCCTCGACCCGCGCTCGCGGAACCGGCCTCACAGCCGCATCAACTCTACTCACGGCCCCTCCTCCTTCCCGCAGCCTTCTTTACCCGCATCCGAATCGCCGCCGCATGCGCCGTCAGCCCCTCCGCATCACCCAGCAGCGCTGCCTTCTCTCCAAGCTCCGCAATTCCCTCCGCCGAATACTCCTGCACCGTAATCAGCTTCACAAAATCATTCACGCTCAAACCGCCGCGTACCCGCGCCGTTCCTCCCGTCGGAAGCGTATGATTCGGTCCCGAAATATAGTCACCCATGGGCTGCGCCGACCATCCACCCACAAACGCCGACCCCGCGCTCTTCACCCACTCCACATCTTCAGCCGTATCCACCGTCAAATGCTCCGGCGCCAATCGATTCGTAATCTCCCGTGCCTCTTCGACACCGCCCGCGACAATCGCCACGCCATTCCTTCCCAGCGATTCCTTGGCGACTGCATTCCCCTTGCTCTGCGCCTTCGTCTCTGCGATCACCTGCTTCGCCAGTTCCTCACGTGTCGTCACAAAAATTGCCACCGCTTCAGGATCGTGCTCCGCCTGCGCCACCAGGTCCGCCGCAATCTCCGCCGGATCGCCGCGCTCGCTCGTAACCACAATCTCCGTCGGCCCCGCGAGCATATCGATCGCGCAATCAAACGCCACAAGCCGCTTCGCCGCCGTTACATATAGATTCCCCGGCCCCACAATCTTGTCCACCCGCGCAATAGTCTCCGTCCCATACGCCAGCGCCGCCACTCCATGCGCTCCGCCCACGCGATAGAACTCCGTAATCCCCAATAGATGTGCCGCCGCCAGCGTCTCCTTCGCCGGCTTTGGCGACACCGCCACAATCCGCCGCACTCCCGCCACCTGCGCCGGAATCGCTGTCATCAGCAGCGTCGAAGGTAGCGGATGCCGACCGCTCGGCACATAACAACCCACCGAATCAATCGCCCTCACGACCTGCCCAACTGTGAGTCCATCGCCTCCATCAGCGCTCCAGGATTTAGGCATCTGCCTCTTCGCGAAACTGCGAATCTGCCGCGCCGCCGTCGTCAACGCATCTCGCAGACCGGCATCCGTCGCCGCCCACGCCTCCGCCATCTCCTCCTGCGTCACCCTGAACCGCGCCCGATCCGTCAGCCCATCCAGCTCCGCCGCATACCGGAACATCGCCCGATCGCCGCCGCGCCGCACATACCGCACGATCCGCTGCACCGCCGGCAGCACTGCATCCAGCGCCGCGCCCCCACGCCTTTCTAATTGCGCGAGAACCGCCGCCGCATCCCGCGCTCCACGTCCCTGCGTTCGAATCAGCCTCATCCCGCCTCGCTCTTACACCAACTCCGACAACAACACAATCGCTACAGCACAACCTTGTTCAGCGGATACTCCACAATCCCCGTCGCCCGCGCCGCTTTCAGCTTCGGAATCACATCCCGCGCCACGCGCTCTTCCACAATCGTGTTCACTGCGACCCATTCCGAATTGCTCAGGTGCGACACCGTCGGCGAATTCAGGGCCGGCAGCACCGCCAGCACTGCCTCCAGATCCTCTCGCTTCACATTCAGCATCAAGCCCACCTGGCTCTGCGCATCGATCGCTCCGCGCAGCATCACCGCTATCTGGTCGATCTTCTCCCGCTTCCACGCATCATCAAGAGCCGCTTTGTTTGCGATAAGGTGCGTCTCGCTCTCCATCACCGTGTCGATGATCTTCAGGTGATTCGCCTTCAGAGAACTCCCCGTCTCCGTCACTTCCACAATCGCATCCGCCAACATGGGCGGCTTCACTTCCGTCGCGCCCCAGCTGAACTCCACCTTCACGTTCACGCCGCGGTCTGCGAAATATTTCTTCGTCACTTCCACCAGTTCCGTCGCGATGATCTTCCCTTCCAGGTCCTGCGCCTTCAGGAATCCGCTCGACTCCGGCACTGCCAGCACCCAGCGCACTTTCCTCCGGCTCTGCTTGGCATAGGTCAGCGTCGTCACGCTCGTCACATCCAGCCCGCTCTCCACCACCCAGTCAATGCCCGTCAGCCCTGCGTCCAGCACGCCATGATCCACATACCGAGCCATCTCCTGCGCGCGAATCAGCATGCACTCAATCTCCTGGTCATCCACTGACGGGAAATACGAGCGCCCATCCGCGTAGATATTCCATCCCGCTCGTTTGAACAGCGCAATGGTCGAATCCTGCAGGCTCCCCTTCGGCAATCCCAGTCGCAGCTTGTTACTCACGGCTCACCTCCACCGCATCCACAACCGCCAGCGGCTTCGTAAAGCAGCTCACCGTTCCTTCATGACAGACCAGCCCATCGCCCTCCACCTCAACGCGAAACAAAAGCGCATCGTTGTCACAATCCGTCGCCGCAGAAACCACGCGCAGCCGATTCCCGCTCGTCTCGCCCTTCATCCACAACTTCTGCCGTGTCCTGCTCCAGAACGTAACGAAGCCCGACTCCAATGTTTTCTGATAGCTCTCCGGATTCAGAAAGCCCAGCATCAGCACCTCGCCGGTCCTGGCGTCCTGCACAATTCCCGCCACCAGCCCGTCCATCTTCACGAAATCAACCTTCGGTTGCGTCATCATCTTTCCTGAACTTTGGATTTCACATCTGCCGCAAAACTAAAAAGCCCGCTCGGCTCTTGTGCCGGCGGGCTTGGTACTTCTTTGAGATCTCTCTGGCCTTTTAGCTCAGGCCATGGCAGTCCGCCGGCACATTGGTCCCGTGATGGTGATGATGACCGTGATGGCGGTGGATCTGCATCTCTTTCAAACTTACGGGATCAGCCCCATCGTGTCAATGCGATTCTCTCCGTCGGAGCCAGCCTCCGCTCAGTTCTTCGCTGTCACCTCTGCCGCGGTTCCGGTACCCGTTCCCGGATCGCGCAGTACCTCGATCAATTTCTGATACAGCCTGTTTCGCAGCTCGAACCGCTCCGAAGCCCGCGTCACATATCGCACCAGCACATCCAGCCCTCCGCCCGATGGCCGCAGATTCTCCACCGCCGTCGCGCTGAATCGGCTCAGACTGCTTCCGTGCACTCCCCGCTTCCACTCAGTCTCCGCCTGGCTCGCATTCTTTTCTGTCTCCGCAACGATTGCCTTCTGGATGCTCTCGAGCACTTCATGGACGTTCTCGCTCGTCGGCAGACTGATCTTAATCTCATCCCACATCCACTGTCCGGTTGTCGAGAAATTGAAATACTTGCCGCGAATTGCGAACCCATTCATAAACGTGATTCGTCTGCCAGTCGGGAGACCTTGATCCGAAAGCGCGCCCGTCTCCAGCAGCGTTGTCGTAAACAGGCGGACATCGATCACTTCGCCGCCCACCCCGTTGATCTCCACCCAGTCGCCCACGTGGATGCCGTTCTTCCCGATCAGCACAAACCAGCCGAGAAAGGCAATGATGAAGTCTTGCAAAGCGATGGTAAGGGCTGCTGTGGTCAAACCCAGAATGGTTGGTGTTTCCTTGGGCGGCCCGAAGATCACTATCAGGATCAGAACCACACCAAGAGCCTGAATCGAAAGCTCAAGAATGCTTCGCAATGTCTGCGATCGCCTGCTGTCGATCGCCGGCTTTGCCATGATGCGTCGCACTAGCCCATCTGCTACCACCATGCAGATTCCAATGAAGGCAATCAACGCTAGTGATTGCAGAAGCAGATGCACGATGATCCGTCCTTGCAGCAGCACCTGAGCAGACCACTTGCTGTAAACGCTCACAAGCTGCTGTTCCGTCTGGATTCGATCGTCCGTGATACTTAAGATCTGCCGAAGCGCGGTTCGGTCTCTCAGTCCTTGCAGCTTCTGATCGAGATCGTCCGTATGGACCGCTCCCATGGTGCTGATTTTCGTCTCAATCGCAGTCTGCTGCGCATTCAACATCCCGGCATCTCTGCGTGTTTGATCGATTGCCTGCTGCAGAAGGGCAGCCCGGCTTCTCAGCCGGAACCAGGCTCCCAGCCTTCCAGCCAATGTGCCAAAGCGACGCGCTGAAACCGCTGCTATCTGTCCGCCTTCTCGCGCCTGCTTGTCATAGCCGCGCATGGCAGCTTCATGTGTTGCCAGCTCCGCTTGTATCTGGGAGGTCTGATCTCCAGATGCGCGATTGAAATCGTGCTGGACATCGGCTAGTTCATCCGTGTCGAGCGCCAATTGCGCCTTCGCTACCTCCAGATCCCCCTCATCGTATTCCGCAGGATTGCCGTTCTTTGGAGTTGGCGCCTTTAGGCCCTCCGTGACCGTCTGGATCTGCTCTTTGTCTTGAGAGATAAGCAGTTGAAGCGCCGCCACTTTCTTCGAGAGCGATAGAGCCTCGCCACTAAGCTTCAAATGCTGCGCGTCCAATGTGGCCTGCCGCAACGATGAGGCGAATGCCTGATCAACCTCGTGATCTGCAAGTCTCTCCGCCTCCTGGGCAAACTCCTTCTCTTCCGCCGTGTATGCAAGCGCGGCAAGAGCCTGCGCCGTCTGCCACGGCCTGATGTCGACGATTGGCTTTTTGCTTCCGCTTGAGCGGTTGGCATTATTCCTGGGATTGAGAAACGACAGATTGCTCATCACATCGCCCGTCTCCCAGGTGAAGATCAGGCAGACCGCTAGAACCGCAATCAGACACAGCAGTATTGTCAGCCGCGTGCTGCCGAAGACACGGATGCGCAGCTTCTGGCCTGCAGAGGAAGCAATTTGGGGCATTGCCATGCAACCATTGTTGCAGGATCATCCGTCATCTTCTACCTGATTTTGCTCGGCCCAAACCTGCCTGTTTACTCAGTGTTCAAAAGCGGTACACAATGGTCCTGTGAGATTTCCTGCACAAGTCTTGACGACCGCGTTCGCATTCCTCGCGCTCGCTTCCTCGCTTGTACGTCCTGAAATGGCCTCCCAGCTTTCGGTGCATTCTCAGCCGGCGCGAACCTCGCCCGTAGATGACCCTGTCGACATCAACAAAGCCAGTGTGGAAAAACTAATCAAGGTTCCGGGCTTGACCCGCACCTGGGCTGCGCGCATTATCCGTTTCCGTCCCTACCGGGCCAAAAACGAGCTCCTCGATCGCGGGGTCGTCAGTGTCGAAGTCTACGCGCGCATCAAGGACCACATCATCGCGCACCGCATTCGCGACTAGTGAGCCTCTTCCACCTCTCCTCTGTGCACATCGCCGCGTCTCAGCAACCGGCTGAGCAGTACATACAGCACAGGAATGAAGACCAGGTTCAGCACGGTTGACAGCAACATGCCGCCGACTATCGTTGTTCCTACTGACCGCCGGCCTAGCGCGCCTGCACCGGTCGCAAAATAGAGTGGCAGCACGCCGAGAATAAATGCGAAGGAGGTCATCAGAATCGGCCGGAGCCGCAGTTCCGCGGCCTCAATCGCAGCTTCCGCAATTGTCCGCCCCTTCGCCCTCAACTGCTCGGCAAATTCGACAATCAGAATTGAATTCTTTGCCGACAAGCCGATCAGCATCACCAGTCCAATCTGGCAATACACATCGTTCGACAATCCGCGCAGTGCCACCAACCCCAATGCGCCCAGCACCGCCATTGGAACTGCTAGCAGGATAATGAACGGCAGGGCAAAGCTCTCATACTGCGCCGAGAGCGTCAGGTAAACCACCAGAATTCCCAGTCCGAAAATCAGCAGAGCCCGGCCGCTCGACTCGATCTCATCCAGCGTTAGTCCCGTCCACTCGTACTGCATGCCCGGCAACATATTCTGCTTTGCCAGGTTCTCCATGCCTGCGATGCCTTGGCCTGAGCTGTACCCAGGCGCGGGCGAACCATCGATCTCCACCGCGCGAAATAGGTTGTAGTGCGTAATCACTGGCGGCCCGGCGCTCTCCGCAACCCTCGCCAGATTATCAAGCGGAATCATCTGTCCCGAATCCGATCGCACATAGAAGGAATGCATATCCTTCGCGGTCATGCGATAGCTCTGGTCTGCCTGCGCATATACGCGATAGGTACGGTTGTTGAAGTCAAAATCATTCACATACTGTGATCCCATGAAAACGCCCAAGGCATTCGTCACCTGCGACAGTGGAACGCCCATCGTCTTGGCCTTTTCGCGGTCGATCGTCACCAACACCTGCGGATCATTCGCCGAATATGTCGTCAGCAGGTTCGTCAAGTCCTTGCGCGTACGTCCCTTGTTCACAATCTGGTGTGCCACCCGGTCAAGGTCCGACAGCGTATTCACGCCCGTATCCTGCAGCATGAACTGAAATCCACCGTAGCTTCCTATGCCGCTCACCGCCGGAGGCTGGATCACCGCAACCAGACCTCCTCCCGGCTGAAACATCAGCGACCCCAGCTTCGGTGTCAGGTCCGCAACAATGTCTCCTGCCGAGTGCCCCTTGCCGCGGCGCTCCGCAGCCGGCTTGGTGCTGATGAACATCATCCCCGCATTCGACGCGTTCCCCGCGAAGCTGAAACCTATGATCGAGAAGGCCCCCTGGATGTCCTTGTTCGAATAGATGATCGCTTGCGCCTTGTCCGCCAGTGCCTGAGTGTACGACAGCGATGATCCAGGCGGCGCTTGCACAATCCCCATCAGAAAGCTCTGATCCTCCTGCGGAATAAACCCGGTCGGAACCAGGTTGTAAATCCAGTAGGTCCCGCCAAGCCCTGCGAAAAATAACAGCAGCAAAACATAACGCAGTTGCAAAGCCACATGGATGACCTTCGCATAGGTTTTCGCCAGCCACGTAACGAATGAGTCAGCCCCGTGGATGAATCCCGCAAAGACCCGCGAAACCGGCCTGATATGAAGAAAGTCGAGCTGCCTCGGCCGTGCCTCTTCCCCGCGAAGAAACAACGCCGACAAGGCCGGAGACAACGTCAACGCGTTGAACGCCGAAATCGCGATGGAGAACGCAATCGTCAGCGAAAATTGCCGATACAAAATTCCAGTCGTACCCGGAAAAAACGACACCGGCACAAACACCGCAATCAGCACCAGCGATGTCGCGATCACGGCACTCGTTACCTCGCCCATAGCACGTGACGTTGCCTCATGCGGATCGGAGTGCTCCATCGCAATGTGCCGCTGAACATTCTCAATGACTACGATTGCGTCATCAACCACGAGCCCGGTGGCCAGCGTGATTCCAAACAGCGTCAGCGAGTTGATCGAAAAATTGAAAACTCGAATGAACGCAAATGTTCCAATCAGCGATACTGGAATCGTCACAGCCGGAATGATCGTGGCGCGCCAGTCCAGAAGGAACAGGAAGATCACCAGGATCACGATGCCGATCGCTTCAGCTAGGGTCACCAGCACCTCATGAATCGACTCGCCGACCACCGTCGTCGAGTCGAACGCGATCGCATACTGAAGTCCAGGTGGGAAGCTCTTCGAAAGTTGCTGTAGAACCGCCTTCGCCTGACGGTCCACGTCGAGCGCGTTTGCATTCGTAAGTTGTAGAACTCCAACGCCCTGCGCTACGTGCCCGTTGTATTCCAGAACCGAACTATAGTCCTCGGCGCCCACCTCGGCGTGTCCGACATTCTTGAGAAGAATCAATCCGTTGGCATTGCTTTTAAGGATGATGTTCTCGAACTGCTGGGGGCTGGATAACCTGCCCACCACGCGCACCGGAATCTGATAAGCCTGGCTCTGATTGGCCGGCTGCTGGCCCAATTGGCCCGCCGGAATCTCAACGTTTTGCTCCTGCAACGCGCTGATCACGTCCGTCGCTGTTAACCCATACGACGCCAGCTTTAGCGGATCAATCCACACGCGCATCGCATACTTGCGCTCGCCGAAGATGTTCACGTCGCCTACGCCGGGCACGCGCTTCAATGCGTCCTTTACGTAAACATCCAGGTAATTCGAAATGAACTCATTCGAATACCGTCCGTCGAGCGTATAAAATCCTGCGCCAAATACAAAATTTCGATTCGCTTTCGTGATCGAGATACCCGTCGCGTTCACGGCAGCCGGCAACCGCCCTGTGACGCTCGCCACCCGGTTCTGCACATCAACTGCCGCGATATCGAGGTTGTAGCCAGTCTGGAACGTCGTCGTAATCATGCTCGTCCCGTTGTTGGTGCTTGACGAGGACATGTACCGCATTCCTTCGACGCCATTGATCGCTTCTTCCAGCGGAATCGTGACGGCCTTCTCCACGGTGTCCGCATTCGCGCCTACGTAGTTACACGCCACAGACACCTGCGGAGGGTTCAGCGTCGGATACATGGCCACTGGCAGATTCGGGATACAGACCGCCCCCGACAAAATGATCAGCAAGGCGCAGACAGTCGCAAATACCGGTCGATGAATAAAGAAATCAACAAACAAGATGAGCCCTCTTTCGTTGTGTCCCCGATCGCAGCATCGATCGCATTACAGCTCTGCTTTCATACGAAGGGAATTCGCTCAACCCGGGATGGGGGAAACTGGCATCCCGTTCACAAGGAATTGCGTGCTCGACACCACGACCTCGTCCCCCGGATTTAACCCCGCCGTGATGGAGTACCCATTCCCTACCGCATCGCCCAGGTTCACGGGAGACTGCGCCGCGATGTACTGCCCATTCCCCTGCTTGCGTGCGACGAACACGAACGTCTGTCCGCCCAGTCGAGTCACGGCCAGCACCGGAACCACCACCATGGGCTTCGTGCTCCAGATAACCTTCGCCTTGATCAGCTGTGCATTCCGCATGATCTCCGCAGTCCTGTGAACGGGCGCCTTCGCCAGGATTCCTTGCAGACTCGGATCAACCTGAGGTGAAACAAAATCGATCTTCGACTTCTCCAAAAGTTTCCCCGAGGTGTCATACAGTTCCACATTCAGGCCGCTGCGCACTTCGCTCGCCCGCTCCGTCGGGATGTAGATGTACGCCTCCAGGTCCCCACCCTGGTCCACCGTCGTCAACGCCATCGAATTCGTTCCCATCGTCGGGGAAACGTAGTCACCCACGTGCACTGGAATATCGCCAACGATCCCGTCATACGGCGCACGAATCGTGTAGTACCCCAGCAACTGCTCCTGCATATCGCGCGTTCCCCGCGAAGCCTCATAGTCCGCCTTCGCGTTATCGAATGCCTGCTGCGCCTGGTCCAGCGCTTCCTTACTGGTCACCCCCGCCGAAAACAGCTTCTTCTGCCGCTCAAGTTCGACCCCGTCGTAGAAGTACGTCGCCTTCTTCTGCCGCTCCGTCGCCGTCTGCGAAGCCACCGTCGCCTGCTGTTGCCGCGGATCGATCGTCATCAGAACCTGCCCCGCCTTCACATGCTCTCCGCTGTGCACTGTGATCGACGTCAGCATTCCTGCCACCTGCGGCAAAATCGTTGCCGAGCGCCGCGACTTCACCGTCGCCATATACTCGTTGCTCTGTGCAACCGGCTGCAGAGATGCCGCCACCGTCTTCACCGGCATGGCCTGCATCCCGGCTCCTGCGCCCTGGGGTGCCTTCGGTTGATCCTTCTGGCATCCCGCCAGAACCAGGCCCATCACACATGTGCTAACCCAAAAAGTGCGTTTCAAATGCGAACCCCTTGCCGGCTTTCACGAGCCGCTAAATCGGTTGATAAATGCAGCATCCATGTTACAACCCACCCATCCTGAAACCTGTGACGGAGGACTCGAAGGAGATTGGAAACGGAGCTACGCTGAACCTGCCTTACCTGACGTCCAAAACACAGGGATTGTCGCAAAAAATCACCCCGGCAACAGCATCCCTGTTGCTATCCGGTTGTACGGTGTTCTCAATCACTTTTGTAGCGGGTGGCGAGGCAATTGGAACCGCAGATTCTGAGAGAACCCGATCAGATGATCCAGCCTCCGCCAACCACTTCGTCCCCGTCATAGAACACAGCAGACTGCCCCGGTGTGACTGCCCGCTGCGGCTGATCAAACGTAGCCCTCACCTCGTCAGCACCCGCCGGCTCCAGCGTCGCCCACGACGGCTCATGCCGATGCCGGATCTTCGCCTTAACCCGCATCGGTCCCTTCAACTCCGCGATACTGATCCAGTTCAGCCGGTTCGCCCGCAACTTGTCGGATGGCAGTTCCGCATCCGCTCCCACCATCACCCGATTGCTCGCCGGGTCAATGTTCAAAACATACAGCGGCGACGGCGAACTCACATTCAATCCCTTCCGCTGACCCACCGTAAAGTTCGAAATCCCCGCGTGCCTACCGATCACTTCTCCGTTCGAAGCCACCAGTTCACCCGCGGTATCCGGCATCTCCTCGCCCTGCTCCTCGAGATACGCCGTCAGAAACTGCTTGTAATCCCCGCCCGGGATGAAACATATCTCCTGCGAATCGGGCTTCTCCGCCAATGCCAGTCCCTTCTGCCGCGCCACCTCGCGGACCTCCGGCTTCGTCAGATTGCCCAGCGGAAACAGCGTATGAGCCAATTGCTCCTGTGTCAGCCCAAACAGAAAATACGTCTGATCCTTCGCCAGATCCGCGGGCCGCTTCAGAATCCACCGCCCGCGCGCCTCGTCGTACTCATTTACCGCGTAATGCCCCGTTGCAATCGAGTCCGCCCCGATCGAACGCGCCGTCTTCAGCAACTGATCGAACTTAAGGTGGTTATTGCACAAGGAACAAGGAATCGGCGTGCGCCCCGCGAGGTATTCACTAACAAACGGGCGCACCACGTCCTTCTCGAACCGCTCCTGCTGATTCACCACGTAATACGGAATCCGCAGGTGCTCCGCCACTCGCCGCGCATCATACACATCATCCAGCGAGCAGCACCGCCCGGCCTTCGGCGCCTCCGGAATCCCATGCTTCCCCGCCAGACGCGTCTGATCCCAGAGTTGCAGCGTCAACCCGACAACCCGGTTCCCATCCCCCAGCCTCGCAAGGATCGCCGCCACCGTCGAAGAATCCACTCCTCCCGACATCGCAACCGCAATTGTGCGCTTCTCGCTCATCACTACCAGTTCTCAACCTCTGCTTACTTTGCTTCTTGCCTGTATGGGCTGTCATCCTTAGCGCTCACACCCCAGGGATGGCTGTCATCCGAGCGCACGGGGCCCAGACGTTTTCTTCGGTTTGGGGGTGGTAAGCGAAGGATCTGCTTCTTCCCAACACGAACAAACAGGCGCGCAGCACCGCTAACTCTGCGAACACGCGCGCTAGCGCGGCCAACCCTATTGCCCTTACGCTAGCGTTCCCGCCGAAACCGGCGCCAGAGCCCGCAGATTCTGCACCGCCTCCGGCAAGACCTCCAGCACCCGGTCGATCTGCTGTTCAGTCACCGTCTTCAGAAGGCTGAACCGCAAACTCGCGCCCGCACGGTGTTTATTCAGCCCCATTGCCATCAGCACATGGCTCGGTTCCGTTGCACCCGAGTGGCATGCCGACCCGCCCGATACCGCAATCCCCTTGAGGTCTAGCGCTATCACCAGCGCCTCACCCTCCAGGTTGTCGAACCAGATATTCGTCGTATTCGCAACGCGTGGAGCCGGCTTGCCATCCGACATCGCCCCATTCAAACCCGTCCCCGGCAGCGACAGAACACCCGCCTCAAGTTTGTCCCGCAGCCCGGCCAGTCGCGTCATCGTGCCGTCCTCAATGCTGTGCATCGCAAGCTCAACCGCCCTCGCCAGCGCCACAATTCCCGGAACATTCTCCGTCCCCGCGCGTCTCCTCCGCTCATGGCTGCCGCCCACAATGAAGGAATCCAAAGGCGTTCCCTTGCGCACAAACAGCGCGCCCACACCCTTGGGTGCGTGTACTTTATGTCCGCTGATCGACACCAGGTGACATCCCCACTTGCGCACGTCAAACTTCACCTTCCCTGCGCCCTGGACTGCATCAATGTGGAAGAAAACGCCTGTATCCGCCGCGGCCTTTCCAATCTCGGCGACCGGCTGCAGCACCCCGGTTTCATTGTTCGCCAACATCACGCTGATCAGCCGTGTCTCGGGCCGAATCGCTCTCAAAATATCGTGCGGATCAATTAGCCCGCTCGCCTGCGGAGCCACATACGTCGTGGTGATCCCAACCCTCTCCAGCTTTTTGGCAGTCTGCAGAACCGCCGAGTGCTCAATCGACGTCGTGATCAGGTGATCGCCCGGATGCAGCAACCCCGTCAATGCAGTGTTATCGCCTTCCGTCCCACCGGAGTTGAACACGACCTCCGCCTCATGGCAGTTGAAAAACTCCGCCAGGGTCTCCCGCGCACGGTCAATCGCCGTCCGCGCCTGCTGTCCATCCAGATGAATCGAAGAGGCATTCCCAAACTGCTCAGTCCAATACGGCCGCATCGCCTCCACGACTTCCGGCAACAGCGGAGTCGTAGCGTTGGCATCCATATAAATCCGGCCATTGAATGACGTTCCAGCAGACATGAACAGAACCCTCTCCTTTTGCGAGGGTACCATACGATTGACCCACATCGCGGTATGCCGAACCTCAATGAGATCGGGTCCGGAGTTGGCTTCCCTCCTTAAAAGAGACACCGACCGAGAGACCTCGCGATAGAAGGTACGGTATCGCCCGCTTTACCTTTGCTCTCCGTCCGACGCAGCTGTCGTCTCGCTTTTCTTGCGCGGGGTTTCAAATTCGTCGCCCTGGTGCCACTCGATCGAATGCGGCTGGGCGCTCGCCAGCCAGCCCAGAACGAATCCGAACCGGGCTAGTTTCGCGTTGCCGCCGAAATCCCAGCTCTCCTGGAACTCATCGGAAGGCTGGTGATAATGGTGCGCGACGAAGTCCTCAAATTGCGCATTGCCCCAAGCCTCGTCATGGCCCTCGAAGAGAGTGCCCGGATCGATCGAAAAGGCCGGGATGCCGACCCGCGCGAGCGAGAAATGGTCAGAGCGGTAGTAGTGTCCGGCAGAGGGTTGCGAATCCGGCTGAATCTTCAGGTCGAAGTCTTTGGCGATTGTTTGGACGGTTGGCCAGAAATTGATGCGTTCGGCGCCGCCAAGCGTGACGGACCGCGGAATGCCGATCGGCAGCAGCATGTCGAAATTGAGGTCGAGAGTGATATCGCGGGCGGGGACGGGCGGATGTTCGCCTAGGAATTGCGACCCCAGCAGCCCCTGCTCTTCCGCAGTGACAGCGGCGAAGTAGACGGCATGAGGCGGCTGCTGGGTCGATTGCGCGTAGGCCCGGGCAAGCTCGAGGAGAATTCCGCAGCCCGTTCCGTTGTCGGCGGCGCCATTGTAGATACCATCGCCCTTGGCGTCGGGATCGATGCCGAGGTGATCATAATGCGCGGTGTAGAGGACGGTGTTCTCCGGGCTGGTTGACGCTCCTGGGACCCGCGCCACTACGTTTGTCGAGTTGTAGTGACGAACCCGGCTCTCGATATGAGCCTTCAGTCGCACCGTGAGTTCCTGAGGATGAAAGCCCGACTTTCCCGCACGGTCGATAGCCTGATCGAGATCGCCGAGGCCGGCAAGTGCAAAAAGATGCTGCGCCACGTCATGCTGAATCCAGGCAGCGGCTCGCAGACTGTTGAGCGGGTCGCCGGCAAGATAGCTCTTCTCGATCGCTTGCGAGTTCTGGACGACCTGCCAGCCGTAACTTGCCAGATCAGTCCGGTGGATGACGAGCACGCCCAACGCTCCGCGGCGGGCGGCTTCCTCATACTTGTATGTCCAGCGCCCGTAGTAGGTAAGGGCCTTGCCGTTAAAGAACTTCTCGTCATCTGAAGGCGGTTCATTGACGATGACAAGAGCGATCTTTCCGTGGAGATCGACCTCGTGGCCGTCGGGTTCGGCGTAGTCGTTCCAATGGTATTCGGGAGCCTTGATTCCGTAGCCGACGAAGACGATCGGAGCGTCGATGTCAGCGGTCGACTGGCCCGTTTCGTCTTTAGAGACGATCTGGCTCCCGTACGTCAGATCTACCGGCTGACCGTTTGCGGGCACAAAAGAGAACCTTGTCCTGTCCTCGATTGTGTGGACGGCCAAGAGTGGAACCTGCTGAAAGAAGGAGTGGTTTTCGCCGGCGGGCTGGAGACCTTCAAGCGCAAACTGCGTCGCAATGTATTCGGCTGCGAGTTTGTCGCCACGAGTGCCGGGTCCGCGACCTTCGAGAAGATCGAGGGAAAGGTAGCGCACGTGCGCTCTGATCCGATCGGGATTGATTGAGGCGGCGGCACTGCGGGCGGCAGCAGGAAGCCCGGCGATGGCGGGAACCTTAGGGATGTCACTCGGGGAGTGCTGTGCGATTGAGGCGCAGGGTACAGCCAAAAGTGCGGCAAAGAAACAGGCGGGTTTGAAGTCGAGCATCGAGTCTCCGTAGGATTGCCGCGATCATACTGGCAACAGGTCAGAGTACTTGCAACATGGCAGGTGCGGCAATTGCCGCGGAGTTTCCGGATGCGCGAGTCAGGCCTGCTTTTCTGAGGATCTTGCGGGCCAGTCCTGTGAGAGCCAGGCCGGCTGCCTGCTCGGCGGAAATCCACCGGCGATGGGCTGGCGCCGCTGAGGCTTGTTCCTGAGCTAGCGCGTGGACGTGTACGGTGTAGTTGACCTGCATAATGGCGTGGCGCACCGTCATCATAGGAGCGCTCGGTGGCACGTTCGGAGCATCGAGCGTTGGGAGTTCCCATAGGCCGGGCATGACGGTGTTCGCTGCCGGGCGCTGTACCAAAAGCAGTTCGGGCAGGAGTTCGACGCCCCTCGCGCTTTCGCGAGTGATGAGGGCGCAGGCGATTTCGCGGGTGGTCATGGGGGCCCGTTTCGGCGTACGGTGTTCGCCGAGCGTGCGGCAGGCAGAAGCCCATGGACAGACAAGGCACTGCGGATTGCGCGGCGTGCAGACCGTAGCGCCCAGTTCCATGATGGCCTGGTTGTAGTCGCCTGGGTGACAAACTTCCACCAGGGTCTGGGCAAACTCGTCCACCTTGCGGCGAACAGCCGCCTCGGAAACGCTGTCGTGCGAGTGCCAGCCGCGGATTCGGCTGAGGACGCGCTCAACGTTGCCATCCACCACAGCGACTGGCTCGTTGTAGGCAATGCTGGCGATAGCGGAAGCGGTGTACGAGCCGATTCCGGGAAGGTTGCGCAGTGAGGTGGCGGTGGTAGGCATTACGCCGCCGTACACAGAGACAACCGACTGGGCGGCTTTGTGAAGCATGCGCGCACGGCGGTAGTAGCCAAGGCCGCTCCAGAGAGCGAGGACGTCCTGTTCTTCAGCTTCAGCCAGGGACTGGACAGTTGGGAAGCGCTGCAGAAAAGCGGTGTATCGCTCGATCACAACGGCAACCCGAGTCTGCTGAAGCATAATCTCGGAGACCCAGATGGCGTAGGGATCTCTGGTTTGTCGCCACGGAAGATCGCGCCGACTGCGACGGTACCAAACCAGGATCTCGTGTTGCATGCGGGCGAGGGACTCTGGAGACGGTCCGGAGCGGCGGGGCATGGGACCAGATTACAGACTTTAGAGAGCAGCGAATAGTCCTGGCCTCATTGCGAACCGAGACCGGAGTTAGGCACTTCGTGCCTCGCCCCTACACCAATGCCCGAGTGCTCTGCTCTACTTCGCCGATTCGTTGATGGTCGTGATGTGGTCGATCGTGGGCGCGGGACCGTGTTCGACTTTGCCGTCCGGCCAGTGGATCTCCAGGTCGTCGACTTTGGTGGCGGTGCCGAGGCCGAAGTGTACACGCGGATCATTGTTCGAGAGATAACTGCCCCCGCTGATGACATCTCCGCGCTGCTTGATACCTCCGGCGGTGACGTAGACTACTGTACCTGTCGCATCGCGCGGAGATTTACCGCTTCCGGTAAGCTTCAGCTCAATCCAGTGGTTGTGGTTGGAATCGACGTTGCGGAGGAGGACGGGGTGGCCGTCCATTACGTTGATCACGGCATCGATTTTGCCGTCGTTAAAGAGATCGCCGACAGCCATGCCGCGTCCCGCGACCACGTCGGCAAGGCCGGTACCTTCAACCGCCGGGACGTTGTCGAATGATTTGCCCTGCGCGTTATGGAAGAGCATGGGGCGCTCTTTCCAACTCGTTCCCCAGTTGTATTTATCGGCTTGTGGGTAGACGTGGCCGTCCGACATCATGAGGTCTTTCCAGCCATCGTTGTCATAGTCGAAGAAAGCATCGCCCCAGCTGAGGAACGGGACGGTGACCTCGCCGAGACCGATGTGGTAGCTGACATCCGTAAAGTTGGCGTCGCCCTCGTTTCGGTAGAGCGGCTTATAGTCGTCAGAAAAGGTAGTGTTGAACACGTCGAGCATGCCTTTATTCTGCGTGTCGCCCACGGCAATTCCCATAGACGCAGTTTCGCGGCCGGCTTCATTCAGCGCGTAGCCGGATGCGTAGCTGTCGTCTTCGAATGTGCCGTCGCCCTTGTTGATGTAAAGGTAATTGGGCGTGGAGTCGTTGCCGACCAGAAGATCGGGCTTGCCATCGTTGTTGATGTCAACGAAAACCGCGCCGAGCCCATAGTAGCCGGGCTTGTCGGCCACGCCAGCTTTCTCGCTGACGTCTGTGAACGTTCCGTCGCCGTTGTTATGAAAGAGATGGTCGGGTTCGCCTTTCAGACCGCGTGGACCGCAAGCCGTGGCTTCTCCGCGGAAAGTACAGAACGCGTTGCTCGAACCGCCTTCACCGCCTTTGGCAGGAGGATTGTCCCAATCCCAATGGAGATAGCCGGCGACGAAAAGATCCGGCTTGCCGTCACCGTCGTAGTCGCCCCAGGTCACACCAGTTGACCAGTTGCCAAGGGTGACTTTGGCTTGTTCAGCGACATCACTGAACGTGCCGTTTTTGTTGTTGTGGTAGAGACGATTTTTGCCGAAGTTCGACACGTAGAGGTCAGGGTAACCGTCGTTGTCGTAGTCGGCCACGGCGCAGCCGAATCCCCAGCGATCGTTTTGCACGCCTGCCTTTGCCGAAACGTCACTGAATGTGCCGTCGTGATTGTTATGGAAGAGCGCGGCGTGTGGCGGAGTAGCTTTGCCGGCGAGGGCTTCCAGGGTAGAGCCGTTAACGACGTAAATATCGAGCCAGCCATCGTTGTCGTAGTCAAAGAGGCAGACGCCGGATCCCTTGGTTTCAATGATGTAATTCTTGGCTGGCGTCCCCATGTGGTGGGTCCACTTTGCCAGGCCGGATTTCTCAGAGATGTCCTGGAAGACGATGGGGCCGGATTTTACGAATCCGCCGGCGGTAATCACGCGATGTTCGGCGTCGAGCTGGACAGCGTGATTGGATTCGACGGTTTGTGCGGAGTCAAACGACTGGGTCGGCTTGGCTTGTGCCTGAACGGCCTGGGAAGTGAGCGCCAGAAGCAGGACGCAGAGACTCATCGCACGGATTACCGGGAACATGGGGCAAGTATAAGGGGAGGCGCTTCAGCGAGTCTCTCAACCAAAGGATGGAAGGAACATGGAATAGAGGCAAACCTGGCTGCTGACCGGGCGTAGGCTGCCGACAGCTTTGGTCTACATGGCGATCAAGAATGTCGGTGCGACATGGGACTGCGGATGAATAGCGCGAATTGTTAGCTCCTTACTTCCCTGCTCTCTCTGAAAAGCAAAGAGCCGGAATCCACGGGGGTTCCGGCTCTTTGCTCTACAACACTTAGTTCAGCCCAACTTCGGTCGAGGTGCCCATCGCAGCCTTCGCGAGTTCGCGCTCCGGCCTGGGCTGTACGGCCATCTCTGTCTGCACACCGATGCCGCCTTGCGCAAAACGAACGTTCAGCAGATGATATCCGCGCTGATCGTGTAGGAATACCAGGCTGTTTTTGCCGGCAAGCTGGAACGTTCGCTCAGTGCGAGCCGTCAGCCCTGCGACAATGCCAGTTTCTGTGCTAACGAGGTTGAGGTAGTTGTCTGACTCGCGAACCAGGCGATAATGTCCGGCTGGAAAAGCCTGGTGATTCGCTGAGAACGCAAACGGAATTGTTGCCTGCGAGGCGTTCTGTGCCGATGCGCTCCGTGCATTCATAACGCTCAGCATCACTGCAATTGCAACTGCGAAGTACACCAGGCGTGTCTTCAACTGATTCATGGCGGGGGAAACCGCGGCTCCGATTTTCATGTGTTCACTTTTACTTTCTTCCTGAATTTGATCGAAGTGTGATCAGCCTTCACTATGCAGCTGTTCACTGTCTTCACACTTGATCCAGCAGCCCACGTTCTTGCTCAGGACATCCAATCTAAAATCCAAGATTTTTCGTCACAAATTGCGTCCATTCGGTGACGTGATCATCGACAGAGATCCGAATTCAGCCGACGTCGATTAGCGTTCTGCTGTTCACTGTCCGCAGCGGTGGCTATACTCGCTCCCATGCGGACCAGAACTGGCTGTCTTGCCGGATGCCTGACCAGGCTTGTCCTCTACGGCATCGCAGCCGCGGCATTTCTCTACATTCTGACCATCGCTCTGAATCCCTGGGCTCTGCACATCGGTCACCGGTCTACGCCGCTCCTCTGGTGGCACGGCACCGGGAGCGTGGCTTCCAAAGAGGGCAAATCCTACCCTCTCTACATCTCCTTCTGGCCGGGAGAACCCTTGAAGAACAGTGGCGGAAGGCGGGAGGGCAAAATATGGAGCGCAAACCTGAGAGGCAACGCCTGGCTCTGCACCGCACCACACCAGATCCGTCGCCTCGACCTCAGGGGTACTTTGTACGGCGGCTATCTCAGCTCTGATTCGAGCCTCTTCGCATTCCGTCTCATCGACTACACGAGGCCATTCACCTTCCGCCAGCCTCATCGCGGCTTCTTCGATCTCGCCGGCAACTTCCACGGCGACCGACTCGTCCTCGATCGGCGCGACCAGCAGGGTATCCCGTTCGACGAGTCTCTCTTTATCGACCACGCCATCGCCGACCTGCAATGGTCCAGCTACGACTCCCTCGTCGCCGTCTGCAACAACCCACCCCACCGATAGCGTTGTCCCTCGTTCTCTTGTTCCTTGTCCCCTCGTTCCCTATCCCTGCCTTTTCCAAATTGAAGTAACGTGATCGTCTTTATTCCTTCCAGTTCTGTACCCTCAAATCCACATCAACTTCGGTCAAGATGAGATATGCAATCGGTCTACGCGCTCTACAAACTCGTGGACAAGTATGCTTCTGAGATCGAGAAGCTGAACCTCGACGGCGACCAACTTGAGGAATACAGCACGATCCTCCTCCACCTGCAGAATCAGGTCGAGACCGGCGAACCCAGCCACAAAATCATCGACCAGTGCCTCGCCTACCTGGAGCGGTTCTCAGCGCCCGTGGCCAAGACTGCCTAGGAATTTTCGTCGGGCCTCGTGAAGCGCAACGTATCTCAGCGTTTCCGCGCGGGTGAGAGAAGTTGTGCGTCACCGCGATGAGGATGGGATGAATGGGACACGGACACGCGTTCGTTAGCTAGCTGCCGGGGAGGTGTGCAGAGTCACGGCCGACTCCGAACCCCTGTCTCGATGGCGTTTCGCGAGTTGTGCCCCGTTCATCGCGGCTTTTTGCGATGAGCGGGTCTTCATGTTCAGGATTAGCAGCAGTAATGCGAAAGTAATGCCATACGGTTTGAAGCGATTCCAGAAGGCCGAGGCTCTTCAATTCATTACGTTCAGTTGTCTTCATCGCCTTCCTTTGCTGGCAGGGGTGATCATGAACCAATGGATGCTTTACTTCCGTAGTGATCGCCAAAACTCATGTTGCCAATCTCGCAGAGTTCAGAGACTCCCGAGGATGTTACACCCCCACCGCCACATTTTTCGCCAGCATAGCCTTGATGCCCCGAATCGCCTGTCTTGTTCTCTCTTCGTTTTCGATCAGCGAGAAGCGGACGTGTCCGTCGCCGTAGTCGCCGAAGCCGATGCCGGGCGAAACCGCCACTTTGGCGTCGTTGAGGAGGAGCTTTGAAAACTCAAGCGAGCCCAGCTTGCGATAGGGCTCCGGAATCTGCGCCCACACAAACATCGTCGCTTTGGGCGACGGCACTTGCCAGCCCGCGCGGTTCAAGCCCTCGATCAGCACATCACGCCGCCGCTGGTAGTTGTCGCGGATTTCGGCGACGCACTCCTGCGGCCCCTCGAGCGCGAGGATGGATGCGACCTGGATGGGTGTAAACGTTCCGTAATCGAAGTAGCTCTTTAACCGCCCCAGCGCGTTCACCAGCACCGGGTTGCCAACCATGAAGCCGACGCGCCAGCCTGGCATGTTGTAGGACTTGGACAAAGTAAAGAACTCTACCGCGACATCCTTCGCCCCCGGAACCTGCAGCACGCTCGGCGGCTTGTAGCCATCGAAGCCGAGGTCGGCATACGCAAGATCGTGGATGAGGTGGAAGCCGTACTCGCGGGCCATCTCCACCAGACGCGCGAAGAAGGGCAGTTCAACGGTCTGCGTCGTGGGATTCGCCGGGAAGTTGACGATCAGCGCCTTGGGACGCGGCGTCATGCGCGGAATCAGCTCTTCAAGCTGCTTGAGGAACTGGTCCTGGTCCTGCACCGGCACGCTGACCACGTGTGCGCCCGCAATCACTGGCCCGTAGATGTGGATGGGATAACTGGGGTTCGGCACCAGCACCGTATCGCGCGAGTCGAGGATGGCCAGGCAGAGGTGCGCGATGCCCTCCTTCGATCCGATGGTGACAATCGCCTCGGAGTTCGGATCGATATCCACCGCATACCGTGTCCGGTACCAGTTCGAAATCGCCTTGCGCAGCCGTGGAATTCCCTTCGACACGGAGTATCGGTGCGTCACCGGCTTCTGCGCCGCCTCGATCATCTTGTCCACGATGTGCTTCGGCGTCGCGCCGTCGGGATTGCCCATGCCGAAGTCGATGATGTCTTCTCCGCGGCGCCGCGCGGCAACCTTCATCTCGCCGGTGATGTTGAAGACGTAGGGTGGCAGGCGCTGGATACGGCTGAACTCTTCCATAGGTGACTCCAGAATACAGGGATCAGTGATCAGGGATCAGTGCTCAAAGGTGAACGGGAATCAGGCGAGACGACCCAGTTAAAAGAGGGATCTCATCGTTGATCACTGTTCACTTATGCTGTTTTGGGATTGGGTGGTGCGGCAATCTAGGCGGCCGGGGCCGCAGCCGCGCCGGAGAAGCGCGCCATCGCAACGAAGGTTGAGGTCTGCTGCATGGGCATGATTATAGCGTGGAGCAGCTTTCGGTTCCTAGCTCCGTCGTGGCTGCGAAGCTGTCTGATGGCAATATTCGAAGTTCGGTGATTCAGCGGCTGTAGGCCAGTTCCTCGCTGCTCGGCTGCGCAGCTTTCGACGACAGATAGAGCGAGAGTACGGTGATGTCGTCAGTCTGGCCGAAGTGCTTGGCCGTTTGCGCAATGTAGCGCGCCGACTCATTGCTTACCTGTTGCGTTCGTTCGAATCCGAATAACTCGCCCTGATCGTTTTGCGCCTCGACAACGCCATCGGACAGAAAGACCAGCCGGTCGCCGCGATTCAAGTGGAAGGTCGAAGCGTCGTACTCCGCCTCGGCAATGACGCCCAGCGGTAAATTCGGCATCAGCGCGATCTCGCGCCCATCGCGATATGGACTCAAGTGACCCGCATTGGCAATGGTCACCGTGCCGTCGGGATACACTCGCGCGCACAGACATGTTGCGAAACACGGAGCGCAGTCCAGCTCCTTCACGGCAGAGCCGGGCGATGCAACCGCTCCGATGAGCACGTGATTCAAATGCTTGAGCACCGTCGCTGGATCGTGGGAAAGCTCATTGCGCAGCGCGCCGACCAGGGTGCTGGAGTTCATCGCCGCCTGCAGTCCTTTGCCGCTCACGTCGCCCACCACGATCAGCAGCGAGTCGTCTTTGAGTGGCAGCACCTGGAAGAAGTCGCCGCCCACGCCATTCACGGGAAGATATGCGCTCTCGAGCATGAAGTTCTTGTTCGACGGCAGCTGCGTGGGAATCAGCAGCGCCTGCACGCTTTTAGCCGCCGAAATTTCTGCGGCTGACTTCTGCTCTTCCTGACTGATATGCACAAATCGGTAGAGGATCACGGCAATGAGGCTCAGCAGGAAAACTGTATACGCCACTGTGCCGGTTCCGAATACAACCGGGCCCATGTGGAACTTGTGCGACGCAAACGTGTCCGGCAGCCAGTGCTTGAAAGCCATGAAATCCAGCACGGAATCCGCTGAATCCGCCATTGCCGCGAGGAAGAACGGCACCACCATGACTCCGGCTTCTTTTCGTCCGCCGCGCCACGCGTAGTAGAGCAGGACCGTGACCAGACCGCAAAACAGTACCTCTGCCGCAATCGAGAGCACCTGGTACACCTGCGGCAGATGAACAAAGTACAGGAACGGCAACAGCACGACTGCGATCTGCACGCCCCGCACAAATCTGCGGGACTTCGTGGCCGTGAAATGAAGAATGAATTCCAGGGTCACCGCCATGAAGAGATGACCGGAAAACACGATGAAAACACGGTACGCTCCGAGAGATAAGGCTCCCAGCCCGTACGTCACATCCGCGGAGCCGGTAGCAGCCACCGCGAGACACAGCAGAGAGAGCCACATGTATTCCTGGTGGTGCCTCTGCGCGAGGTAAAGAAATCCACCCAGCACTGCTACACAGACAAACAGGAACGTAACCACCAGCCCCGCGATGACGTTCTCGTTCCACTGGCGATTAACCGCCATTGTTTGCCGATGGAGCATCTCGCTTGCCGCGCCTACATCTACCCGTTGCAGCAAGCCGCGGCTTATCGTAATGGTCGGACCTGCCCACGTCCTGATCGCAATTACCGTTGGTCCTGTCGCAGCCGGGTTCGTCGGCGCCACCACGGGAGGGGAAAGATATTCAGCAGGAGCATCGGTCATCCCGCGCGTGTGTCCAGCCTCAAGGCCATTGACGTAGACATCGACTTGACCAGCGGAATTTCCCGCCACGAGCAGCGCAAGCTCCTGCCCGTTTGCCATCTTGCCGATCGCAGCTATCTGCTCAGGCTGCAGCTTGATCCGGTACCAGCCATAACCCGTGTAGGAGTCGTACCCCTGTTCGGCGAGCGTCTGGCTTAGATTCACGACCGGCCAGCTTGAATCATCCAGGGCTGGATCAGCCCATTGCGGATCGTCGCCCGTGTGAAACTTCCACTGCCCATCGAGATTCACAGCGCCATGAAGCGGCGAAGCTGCTGCAGGCGTACTTGCATTGCCGGGCAGCGAATTCGCTGAGCTCGTTTTGTTCGGAGTCGAGGCAGAAGACGCGCCCTGGGTCGGACCCTTTGGCTTTGCGGCTGCCTGCTGCGAGTCCAGAGGAAGTACGCACGTCACCCCAAGCAGAAACGAGCAGAAAACTGCTCGCAAAAAGAGCCGTCCCGCTGCTCGTCGAATGATTCGCATGCGTATCAATGAAATTAGAGCACGAGCCCGCCGCCACGTACCGGACTTCCGAGACGAACCCGCTCCGCCGCCGACCTGCCATGATGTACGCGCTTCGAACCGGATCAGTTCCTCTAGCTCTCAAATGATTCAATACAAGCTAACATCAAGACCCGCGATAAAGTGAATCCCAGGTATGGCAAGTCTGTGGAGTGACTTGTCGTGGGTGAGAAACAGTTCAACCCCGAAATCGGCAGCCGATGCCAGATGAATTGCATCCGCTGGTTTGGCCCCTGTACTTCCGCGAATCTCGCTATATTGGTCCGCCGTCGCCACGGTGAATGGAATCAGTTCCACCTGACTACTTTGCAGAAAAAAATCCCGAACCTTACTAACCACATCGGCGGCTCCCAGTTTTCGTGGTCCCGTCAAGACTTCCCCGAGCGTGAACACGCTGGTACAAAGCGTGTCTCCTCTCTTTTCCATAGCTCGGTAGATTGAACGAACGCGTGGTGCGTAATCCGGATTCCCTTCGATCAGGTAAATGAACAGCATTGAATCCCAGTACACACGGCTCATTACCGCTCAGCTTTCCGCGGACGACCCTCCGCAGGGAACTGAAGGTTCTCGCGTTCGCGTCTGAGATATTCCTCGCCACCGCCAAGCTGGCGAAATATTTCAGCGCCGATCCCATAGAGCGCCATAAGATCTCCAGCCTTCTTGGGATGTCCCTGAGTCGTGTCTCTGCCCAGCACCTTATAGACGAACTGAACAGTGGTGCTCGGTCCACCAGAGGCCGGCCCCCCACGCTTTTCAATCAGTTCCAAGCCGGCCTCTCGCTGAAAACTCTGTGATGAGAGCGTAGAGAACACCGAGGGCGTTCGATTGCTGAGGCCAAGTTCCTTCGCGATATTACCAACTCTGACCTCAAGCCTCTCTTGTCCGCGCGATCGGGCGGGAACCACATATTTCGTAATCACGTGTCGTTTCGTCGTCTCAGCTAAAGACATCGGGCTCTCCCCCTCAATTACAAAATATACATACATTACATACATATTACAAGATAAAAGAAATCCGGCCCTACGGCCGGATCTCTGGTTAAATCCCTCTACCGCCGCGCCTTAACCGCCTCTTTGGCTTCGGCATGTCCTGTCGCTGGAACCTCAGGCACCTCGGCCTTTGTCACTGCTGCGCCGATCCCCAGCTTTTTGCGCACCTCACCATCCATTTTTGCGAAGATGTCGCGGTTCTCTTTCAGGAAGTTCCGCGTATTCTCGCGCCCCTGGCCAATGCGCTCGCCAGAGTAGCTATACCATGCGCCCGACTTCTCCACGATGTTGTGCGCTACCGCCAAGTCGAGCACATCACCCTCGCGGCTGATTCCCTCACCGTAAAGAATGTCGAACTCGGCCTCCCGGAACGGCGCCGCAACCTTGTTCTTCACAATCTTCACCTTGGTCCGGTTGCCCACCACCGCGTCGCCTTCCTTGATGGCCGCAATTCTCCGGATGTCCACTCGCACCGATGAATAGAACTTCAGCGCGCGTCCGCCCGTTGTCGTCTCCGGATTCCCGAACATGACGCCGATCTTCTCGCGAATCTGGTTGATGAAAATCAGCGAGGTGCGCGACTTCGCAACCGTACCCGTCAGCTTCCGCAGCGCCTGCGACATCAGCCGTGCCTGCAATCCAACATGCGAGTCGCCCATCTCGCCGTCGAGTTCGGCCTTGGGAACGAGGGCGGCCACCGAATCGACAACCAGCACGTCGATAGCTCCGGACCGCACCAGGGCTTCCGTGATCTCCAGGGCCTGCTCGCCTGAGTCCGGCTGCGAAACCAGGAGGTTGTCCACGTCCACACCCAGCTTTTTCGCATAGGCGGGATCGAGCGCATGCTCCGCATCCACAAAGGCCGCCAGCCCGCCGTTCTTCTGCGCCTCCGCAATAATCTGCAGGGTAATGGTGGTTTTGCCCGACGACTCCGGCCCGAAGACTTCAATCACGCGGCCCCGCGGAACACCCCCAACCCCCAGGGCGCCGTCAAAGCTGATGGACCCCGTCGAAATCACCGAAATCGGAACCAGCGCCTCCCGCGACCCCAGGCGGACTATGGACCCCTTCCCAAACTGCTTTTCAATCTGGCTCAGGGCTAATTCAACGGCTTTAGCGCGCTCATCGGCGACCGGCATGGTGTTTCTCCTCTATAGATACTCGCCCTGCGCGCCTCGTTGGGAATGGCATAAAACACGCGACGGCTAGTTGATTTCGAACGGATTTTAGCAGTTCGATACATTCCAATGATATCGAAAAAGCGAATAAAAGGTGAATATTTGGGCACCCCTGTATCGACCATCACGAATCCAGAGGAAAACCCGGTACCAAACCAGCCCTTTCAAAATCCGCCGAACCGCAACGATACTCCCGCCCTAGAGCCCCCGCTCTGTTCTCTGTTTCCTCAGACCACGTATGCTCCCACTCGCGTTTCCTTCTCCGTCAGGGCATCGCACGCCCGATCCAGTTGCTCATATGCGGCATCGTGGTCCTTCCGGAATTCCCGGAATGCCTCTTCGCTGGACCACCGATCGATTGTCAGATACGATCCCGCCACATAAGCATCCCGCAGCAGTTCAGTACCGAGATACTCAGGCGACTTCCGAAACAGTTGCGCCCAGTTCCCCTCCGGACCGTACGCCGTCTCGAACGCAGCTACCTTCTCCTCGGCAATTTCGAACTGCCACACCACAACGAACATGCATCCCCAGGTTTCTGGTTCCATGGTAGCGCACGCTCCAATCTGCGGAGCTACACTGCATCCATGCCGACTGCGACCATCGACGAGCTCTTCGCGCAAACAATCAAGGGAGACTACGACAACGATCAAGCCTGGGATGCGATCCACTCACTCCGGGCCACCGGCTCGAGAGAAGTCTTCGACAAAGCTGTAACCTGGTGCCGCTCCAGCGAACCGCTGAAGCGGGCCCGCGGCGCCGATATCCTCGCGCAATTCGGTCACACGGCCGAGAATCAGACAACGCTCTTCGCGAACGAATCCTTCCCTGTTCTCGCCGGCATGCTCGAGTCAGAAACAGATCCCGTGGCCCTGAGCGCAATCGTCACCGCCTTCGGCCACCTCGACAACCCCTCCATAATTCCGCAGATTCTACCCTTCAGCTATCATCCGGACACCGACGTGAGATACGGTCTCGCATTTACGCTCGGTTGTTTTGCCGACGACGAGCGCACTGTCTCAACGCTCATCAAACTTATGTCGGACAAAGACAGCGAGGTACGCGACTGGGCCACTTTCGGTCTGGGCGGCCTCAGCGACTTCGACTCACCGAAAATCCGCGACGCACTTTTCAATAACATCAGCGACGAAGACGAAGATGTTCGCGAAGAAGCCGTGGTCGGCCTGGCCAAGCGAAGGGACCTGCGGTCACTTCCTGAAGTGATGAGCGCCCTGAAAGACAAGGATCGTGCCCCACGCGGCGTCGAAGCCGCCAACTTCTTGCTCGAAAGATCCAACGATCCGATCGAAGATCCATCCGCGTGCCTCAAGGCACTTCACGAGCGCTTCCCGGAGCAGGGCTGACCCATCAAGGGAGCAAACTTGATTATAGCCATAAATTGTGGCTATAATCTCCCTTTATGAGAGTGAGCACCGCCGAAGCCAAAAATCGCCTCACGGAACTGATTCGCTCCGTCGAAGCCGGCGAACGTATCGTGATCACCCGTCACGGAAAGCCGGTTGCCCAAATCGGCCCGCCACCAACCGAAGTGCGCCGGGCTCGCCTCGGAGGCATGAGAAAGAGAATCCATCTGCGACCGGGCTGGACTGCTCCCATTGATCCAGATCGCTTTTTGGACGGCGAATTGTGAACGGTTATCTGCTCGACACCAATGCCGCGATCTTCGCCCTGACTCTGCCGGAACGTCTGTCCGCTTCCGCTCGCAGGGCCATCCTCAAGGGCCCGAACCTCCTGAGTGTAGTCACGTATTGGGAGGTCCTCCTGAAATGCATGAAGGGGCTGCTTGATGTCGGAGATCCTCGCGAATGGTGGCGCGATGCGCTTGAGGAACTCGCGGCGGTGCCCCTACCCCTTCGCCCGGAGCATGTTGCTGCCGTTTACAGCCTTCCGCCGCATCATAAGGATCCCTTTGATCGAGTGCTGATCGCGCAGGCAACCGTAGAGGAATTGTCGTTTGTTACAAGCGATAAGGAAGTCTCCAAATATGCCGGAAGAGACTTGAAAATCATTCGGTAGACTGCGATTTAATTACGACAGAAAGCTCGCGCATCTTGCCCAAGAAGAGCCGCACACCGAAAGCCGGGAAACACGCAGAGCCACGACATCTCTTGGGCCTCACTGCCGCCTCCCTCCGCACACTTCGCGCCCTCAAAACCCCATCGCAGATTCAGAAGTTCATCGACGCCATTCCCTACCAGTACGCCGACACGGCTTGGTCGCCGCAACGCGTGCTCCGCGAGCGCAAAGGACACTGTCTCGAAGGCGCACTTGTCGCCGCAGCCGCCCTGCGCGTGAATGGCTATCCGCCTCTACTTGTGGATCTCGAAGCCGTGCGCGACGATGATCACGTCCTCGCCGTCTACCGGCAGCATGGCCTCTGGGGAAGCATTGCCAAATCCAACTTCGCCGGGCTCCGCTTTCGCGCTCCCGTCTACCGCACGGTCCGCGAACTCGCGCTCAGCTACGTAGACCACTACTACAATCTTCGCGGCGAGCGCACGCTGCGCGCCTATTCGCGCCCTGTCAACCTCTCCCGGCTAGACAATCAGCACTGGATGACTTCGGAAGAAGACGTCTGGTGCGTTCCTGAACTGCTCATCGCTGCACCGCATTACCCGCTCTTCCCGCACAAGGTTGCGGCAAGTCTCCCCCGAATGGATCGCCGGGCGTTCGAAGCCGGCATGCATGGCTGGACCAGGCACTAAGAAGCACGAGCAACCACAAGATTGCGCTTCACAAGCAACCTGCTACGCCCAGCTGAACCCGCTCTTCTGCAGTGGTAGTGTCCTCACTCGTTTCCCCGTCGCCGCATAGATCGCATTCCCTACTGCCGGCAGAATTGGCGGCAGTGTCGGCTCGCCCAATCCAGTCGGCGCATTATCGGTGAGTCGCCAATAGAGATCGATCTTCGGCGTCTGCCGCATGCGCATCATCGGGTGCTGGTGATAGTTCGTCTGCTGCACCTGCCCATCGGCCAGCGTGATCTCCTGCCCCATATGGCTCAGCCCCTCGATGATCCCGCCGTAGCACATGTTCTCCGCCGCTCGCGGATTGATGATGTGGCTCCCCACATCGCCCGCCGCCCAGACGTGGTTCACTGTCACCCGGTTCTGCGCGTCCACGGACACGTCAGCAACTTCCGCGAAGTACCCCAGGTGGCAGTAGTACGCTGCGATGCCCATCCCGCGCCCCGGCGTTTTCTTCCGCTCTCGCCAGCCCGACTTCTCCGCCACCATCTCCAGCACGCCCTTGAGCCGTTCCGCATTCAGCGGCGCATCTCCGCCCTGGTCTTTCTTCTCCAACGGCACAGGCGCGGCATTCAGCACTTCAATCTGGAAGTCCAGCGGATCGCGTCCCGCCGCGGCAGCCAGCTCATCCATGAACGACTGCCCCACAAAGCAGATCGCATTCACCCCCGGAGCCCGAAGCCATCCCGTCCGCAGCAACAGCGGCATCTGCGATGTATACAGCGCATATGCCGGCACGCGGCCTGACGGAAATTCCAGCTTGTCGATCTCCGCACCTGCGGGATAGTCATCGCCCTCACCGAACGTGATCAGGTGCTGCCGCCACGCCACGACCTTCCCGCTCGCATCAAGACCCGCCTTCAGTCCGTGGACGCCCGCAGCCCGGTACGCATCGTGAGTAAAGTCATCCTCTCGCGACCACAACAGCTTCACCGGCGCGCTCACCTGCTTCGACAGCCAGGCCGCGTCCGCCATGTAGTCGTTCATCAAGCGCCGGCCGAAGCCGCCGCCCGCGCGAATCAAGTGGACTGTCACAGCTTCCGGCGGAATGCCAAGAGCTTTCGCAGCCAGTCCGCGCCCTTCGCCCGGAGTCTGGCTTGTGGTCCACATCTCCAGCTTGCCGTCTTTGAACGACGCCGTCGTGCCCATGGGTTCAAGCGTTCCATGCGCGATGAACGGATACGAATAGACAGCCTCGACAACCTTTGCCGCGCTCTTCATCGCGCCGTCCACATCTCCGTAGCTGCGCATCGTGTTTTCCGGTTCCGTCTTCAGCAGTTCCGCAGCCTTGGTCACAAATCCGTCGCTGCTCTGCGCCTTCCCCGTGCCTAAGTCCCAATCGACCTTCAGCGCCTTGCGTGCTTGCTGCGCCTGCCACCAGGTGTCCGCAAGAATGGCGACTCCCGGCTCTGTGCCCGGCTCATTCGGCACGATTGCAGCTGTTGACAGCGTCCCTTCAATGACGAGTACATGCCGCACGCCCGGCATCTTCTTCACCCCATCCAGATTGGCGTTCTTCACCTTGCCGCCGTAAACGGGGCACTTCTGGATGACTGCATGCAGCATTCCCGGAACTTCGATATCGATTCCGAAGATCGGCTTGCCTGTCACGATTGCGCGATTGTCCACGCCGCGCTGCGACTTGCCGATGATCCGGTACGCCTGCGGATCCTTCAGCTTCACCTCGCTGATCTTCGGCGGCGCAATCTTTGCTGCGCGCTCCGCCAGCTCTCCGTATCCCGCAGACTTGCCCGAGGCCGCATGCACCACGTGCCCCGCTTCCGTCGAACACTCTGCCCCTGGAACTCCCCACTGCCCCGCAGCCGCTGCAATCAACACCTGCCGTCCCGCAGCGCCCACGCGCCGCAACGGCTCCCAGCCGATCGGCGTCGACATGCTGCCGCCCGCAAACTGCGGCCCGTACTTCGCCTCGTCCAGATCGGCCTGCTCGATGCGAACCTTGCTCCAGTCCGCGTCGAGTTCTTCCGCAATCAGCATCGGCAGCATCGTCCGCACGCCCTGGCCGATCTCCGGTCCGCGCGCCATGATCGTCACCGTCCCGTCCGTTCCGATCCGAATAAACGCCTCTGGCACGAGCTGCGGAGGGGCGCCCTGTGCCTTCGCCCACGGCCGGTCATAAAGCCCCAGCAGGAACCCGCCGCCTGCAATCGTGGTCATCTGCAAAAAACATCTGCGACTGATCTTCATGGCGGCCTCCTTACTTCTTCTCCGCGGCAGCACCCGCCGCATGGTGAATGGCTTCTCGAATCCGCGGATACGTGCCGCACCGGCACAGATTTCCGTTCATTGCAGCATCGATTTCCGCATCGGTCGGATGCGGATTGCGATCCAGCAGTGCCGCTGCCGCCAGGATCTGCCCCGACTGGCAGTACCCGCACTGCGCCACATCCACCTCTTCCCAGGCCTTCTGCACTACGTGCTGCCCTTCAGGCGAAAGCCCCTCGATGGTCGTGATCTGCTGCCCCGCAACCGATCCCACACGGGTCATGCACGACCGCACTGCACGCCCATCCACCAGCACCGTGCACGCACCGCAGACACCCATGCCGCAGCCGTACTTCGCGCCCTTCAGGTTCAGTACATCGCGCAAAACCCACAGCAGCGGAGTATCCGGCGCAACATCCACCGTCATCGCTTCCCTGTTCACAATTAATTTCAGAGGCATGAAAAACCTCGCATTCCGCAGAATAGACGCCAGAATACGAAGCCCGCAGCACCATAGCATGTGCTCTGAATCACAGTCGGAAAGACCACAACAAAAACGCGGACCCGAAGGTCCGCGTTCCACGTACATTGCAAAGCAATCTTTTGTTCCCCTGTTCCCTGCTCTACCTTGAGAACGTCACAAACTTCCGCCCCGCATACAGTCGGAATCCGGCGCTTGGATCCGCAATGAACTGCAAAGGCGTCGGCCGCTTGATCGCCTCATCCGTCTGGGAGCCAACCGTGAACACATCGTGAGCGCCCACATCGGTCACCACGAACTTGTCGCCCGGAATGAAGCCCACGCCATAAATCCCTGCTGGCAGCGTCTCACTGCCGAACTTCAGCGGAACCTCGGTGATGAAGTACGCCTGGTACTTCGCCGCCACATCGCTCGAGTACCCGCTCGTATCCACCAGAGTGGCCAGCACGTAGTACCCGTCAGAGAACTTCACGCCCCCCGAGTTGCGCAACTGCGTGGGCGCCGACTGCGCCTTGTAGTAAACGCTCGCTGGCAGCAGCTTCTGCGTATCCGCCGGCTTCAGAATTGTGTCGCCCCCCTGGGCCAAAGCACCGATCGGCGAAGCCATCACCGCAACACCCAGCGCAGCTGCGCACGCTGCCTTCATGATTGACTGAAAACGCATGAAAACCCCTCCCTCAAAATGGAATCGAAACGGAGTATACAGGATAGCTACCCCGCCAGCCATCAACCCATGGCTCGTCCGAAAGCGCGTCAGAGGCTCAAAGGTGCCGCTCTTTGCGCCTGCATGCCGCCTGCGTTTGCAATGAAGACTGTGAGGCTTTGTCGGTTCCGCGCACCGGAATTTCGATCACTCCATCCAATTCACCGCAAGGGCGCCGGCACACTCCTGCGCACGCGGAAGCTCGTGCTCTCTCCCCCGATCTCAAAGCCTTAACGATGACCATACGCCCTCCTGCCAGCGCCGAACCGGCCTTCAGGGCTTCGAACACCAGCAACTCTTCGAAAGAAATAAAAAGGGCGGACCTTGTCGGCCCGCCCTAAAAACAATCTCTTTGCCAGAGATGAACAAAACCATTTCAGGAGGCATTCTTAGAGTAGCCTCACCCCTGTTTTGCGTCTTGAGTCATTCGGAGGACCCCCGCATCCATCGTTAGATGGAGATTTTCGTAAACAATTAAAAGCACTTATCCTAACCGCTGCTACTAGCCTCATAATCGAATTAGCGTTCCGCCAGCTTTGGGATCGACCTACTTTGCCGCAAGCTGATTCGAACCCGACAACCTCGTCGACCCGCGCTCACCGCCACCCGGTTTTTCGCGGTTCTATCCGCCTCTTCGCACTTCTGCTCACGCTGGTCGCAACCGCATTTCCGCTCGAGCCGACGACACCGCTTTCCGGCTACAACCGCCAGACCTGGGTTATGGAAAATGGCCTTCCTCAGAACACAGTCCAGGCTCTAGCCCAAACCTCGGACGGTTTCCTCTGGATAGGCAGCGAAGTTGGGCTCGTTCGCTTTGATGGCAATAGCTTCACAACGTACGACCAGAACAGTAAGCCCGCTCTTCCCGGCAACGATGTCCAGTCTCTCCTCGCCGCCTCTGATGGTTCCCTCTGGATCGGCACCACCGACGGTCTCGCTCATCTCCAGAACAATGCTGTCACAACCTTCAGCACCGCGAACGGACTTCCTTCCAACTCCATCCGCTCCGTTCGGCAAAGCTCAGACGGCCGCATCATCGTCTTAACCCAGGCAGGAGAAGTTGGCATCGAAGGCGGTCGAGTCGCACCTTCGCAATACGACAACCTTCAGGAAACCGCTGTTCTCTTTCAATTCCAGCTCTCCGACGGGACCAATGCCCTCGTTAGCAGAACAAATGTGGAATTTGCGCACCATGGCCACACCCAACACACCTTCACCGTGGGCCGCGACCTTCCCGGAACCCGCATTCAAACCGCCTCAACCGATCGCTCTGGAACTCTCTGGATCGGCACGAACAGTGGCCTCGTCCGCTACCTCACCGGCAAGCTCGACCGCTTCCCTCTCACGGACCCGCTTGCCACAGCCTCAATCCTCTCGATCCTTCAGGACCACGAAGGCAATCTTTGGGTAGGCACAGAATCCGGCGGTCTCCACATCCTCCGCGACGAGCGTTTCCGCACGCTGGGCTCGCGCGACGGCCTATCTTCCGATGCCACAACCACGGTTGTCGAAGATGCGACCGGCATTCTCTGGATCGGCACCAGTGGCTATGGCCTCAACGCAGTGACACGCTCCGGCAGTTCATTCGCCAGGACAAAGACCTACTCCACTCGCGACGGCCTCACCAGTGACATCATCCTCTCTCTCGCTGCCGCCCCCGATGGAGACCTCTGGGTGGGGACGCCTGACGGCCTGAACCGAATTCATCACAACACGATCAGCACCTACACCACTGCCGATGGTCTTCCGGATGACTTCATCCGCTCGCTCCACGTGGACCCCGATAACTCTGTTTGGATCGGCACTCGGCGCGGCCTCGCCCATCTCACCCAGAACACTGGCCTGCACATCGACACCTTCACTCAGGCGACCGGGCTCGGCAGCGATCTCGTCGGCGCAATGGCCCGCGACAAAAATGGCAACCTCTGGGTTGCCACACTTGCCGGACTTTCCCGTCTGACCGGAAACCAGAATACCTCCATCACCAACTTCACCGCTGCGAATGGCCTCTCCAGCAACGTCATCACATCTCTTCTGCCTCGCGAGAACGGCTTCATCCTCGTCGGCACGCAGGATCACGGGTGGAACATCTGGAATGGCCAACACTTCTCGCCCGTTACCCATTCCGGCCTCAGCCACACGACTATTCATGCGATCCTGCACGACAACGATGGGCACCTCTGGTTTGCCACCGCCAATGGCATCGCACGTTGCGATTGCGACATGCACGGCGGCTTCTCCAACTGGATGGAATTCGGTCCGGCCGACGGCCTTCGTACCCGTCAGATGGCCACCAACAGCCATCCCTCTGCATGGCGCTCGCGTGACGGACTGCTCTGGTTCGCTACTCCCAAGGGCCTCGTCGAAGTCGATCCCGCGCATTTCCCTGTCAACACCGTTCCGCCGCCTGTCGCTCTCGTCCGCTTCGCCGTCGACGACATCGATCAGCCGGTCAATGTCAACTTGCTCAAAGTTCCCGCCGGCCACAATCACTTCCAGTTCGACTACGCCGCTCTCAGCTTCACCGCCCCGCAGAAGGTCCGGTATCGCTTCATGCTCGAGGGCTTTGACCATCAGTGGACAGATGCTGGCGCGCGTCGCTCCGCCTATTACACCAGTATTCCTCCGGGCGACTACACCTTCCGCGTCCAGGCTGCCAACAACGACGGCCTCTGGAACAACACCGGCGCATCTCTTTCGTTTCAACTCCGTCCTCACTTCTACCAGACCATCTGGTTTTATCTCCTGCTCCTCGCCTTTGCCGCAGCTCTCGTGTTCCTGGCATTTCGCCTGCGCCTGCTTCGCGCCGAACGCGAGTTCCGCGCCGTCCTCGCCGAACGCAACCGCATAGCACGCGAGGTCCACGATACTCTGGCCCAGGGCTATGTGGGCGTCTCCGTTCAACTCGAGGTCCTTTCTGAACTGCTCCGCACCAACAAGACGGACGCCGCAGTCCGCCACCTCGATGCAGCACGTCAGCACGTTCGCGAGGGCCTTGCGGAAGCACGCCAGTCCATCTGGGCTCTCCGCTCGCAGGACACCGACGAGCAGAACCTTCCCGTCAAGCTCCGCCGCTCCACCGAAAACGCCAATGGACACGGCCTCGAAGCCGCGTTCAGCCTCTATGGCGCATACCGCCCCATGCCTCCGGGCACCGAGCGCGAGATCCTCCGCATCGGTCAAGAGGCCATCCACAATGTCAAGAAACACGCCGGGGCACAGCACCTCTCCGTTCAGCTTGAATACGGACCCGCCGAACTCGCACTCATCGTCAAAGATGATGGACGCGGTTTTGAATCCAGCAACGGCGCAGGTTCCCCTGCGGGCCACTACGGCGTCACCGGAATGCGTGAACGCGCCGATCTCATCGGCGGCACTCTCGAAGTCACCAGCGAACTTGGAACCGGCACCACCGTGCGTCTTCACCTCACGACGCCAAAAGAGGTTCGAACTGAAACAATAAAGCCCGAAGGAACCACAAAAGGATCGGAGTCGTAATGGCACTCGAAGAAACCATCCGCGTTCTCGTGGTCGAAGATCACCACGTCGTCCGCCAGGGACTCGTTGCCCTGCTCAATGTTGTCGACGGAATTGAAGTCATCGGCGAAGCAGCCGACGGTGTCGAAGCCATCACGCAGTACCGCAAGCATCAGCCTAACGTGACCCTCATCGATCTGCGCATGCCTCGTCTCTCCGGCGTCGAAGTCATTCAGCGCATTCGCATGGAAACGCCACAGGCCCGCTTCATCGTCCTCACGACCTACGATGGCGATGAAGACATCTATCGCGCTCTCCAGGCTGGAGCCCGGGCATACCTCCTCAAAGGCATGACAACCGAGGACCTCGTCTCCACCATTCGCGCTGTCCACGCCGGCAAATCCCACATCCCGCCCGCCATCGCCCAGCGGCTCGCAGAGAGAATGGGCACCGAAGAGCTCACCCCGCGAGAATTCGATGTGCTTGAGCAGATTGTCCATGGCCGCAGCAACAAGGAGATCGCTTCCTTCCTCGACATCTCCGAAGCCACCGTCAAGACTCACATCAACAGTCTGCTGGGCAAACTCGGCGTCACTGACCGCACGCAGGCAGCCACCGCCGCCATTCAGCGCGGCATTGTTCCACTAGAATCGCTCCGCAAACCGAAACAATAAAAGGTGAATATGAAGCGCTTCTCTCTTTTCGCACTCCTCGCCCTCATTTTCACGTTCAATCTGCACGCGCAGAACTCCGCCTGGCGGCAGGCCACCAACGCCGAGCTCGCCTCGCTGCTTCCGGCGCGCGCCCCCGTCATCAAAGAACACATCGAAACCGAGATGCCCACCGCCAGCGGCATCGTCGACGGACACGACCACTACATCGCTGGAGTCGTGCTGATCACCGCCGGTTACAGCGCCGAGGGAAAATATTCCCACTATCTCGTCGTGCAATCACCCATCAAGGTCGGCGGAGTCGCGCTCAAGTCCGGCGAATACGTCTTCGGCTACACGCACTCCGGCGACGTCCTCAACGTGCACTTCAACGAAGCAGCAACGGGAAACCTCGTCGGCACTACGGACGCCCACATTATGGCCGGCAACCGCGCCGTCACCAGTCTTCACATCTGGCCCCCAAACTCCAAAGCCGTCTTCCAGATCGGCCGATTCGCCATCCCCTACGAACTCACCGAGAAATAGCTTTCAATCTCTGGGTAGTCGGGTGCCCCAGGTCTCCTTAGAGACCTGGGATTCTGACGCACTCACACCCCTCCGTCCCGCGCGGATCAAAACAACAAACGCCCGCATTTCCATCTGCGGGCCTGAGCTGTCGTGGTTGAGGGAGGTCTACTTCTGCGCCGTCAGCACCGCCTTCTGCCCGTCAGCTGCCGGCGGATTCACCTGTGCGTTCAAGAATTCCGTCAAATCATCTACATCCTGCTGCGTCCCCGTCATCGGCGGCATGAATTTCCGGTACGGCGAATCCGCCTTGTTCTCGTGCAGCATCATCACAAAGTTCCGGATATTTCCGCGATCTCTCCCCGCGAGCAATTTCGCCAGCGGCCGATATCCCTTCAACGTGTGGCACGCCCCGCACTCTCCGCGAAAAATTGCCTCACCCCGCGAATAGCCCGATGCCATTCCATTTGAGCCCGCGCCATTCCACACCCACTCGGAATGCGCGAGATACCCCTCGCGGTTGATCCGCTCCACATACGGAACGCGCACACCATTCGAGTACATCCACCGCCCGATCACATAGGGCTTCCGCAGCATTTCGCGCGAATACTCGCCCGCTCCCGTCGCCATCAGCGCCAGCAGCAGCACCGCCATCGCATGCGCCAAGTTGAAGTCCTTCGGATTGCGATACGCCAGAAAGTACGCAACTCCGATGATCGTCGCCGACGTAACGATGATGATCAGCGCCATTCGAGTCACCGTCGAAAACGTCCCGGAGTTAATCGTGTCAATTCCCAGCGTCAGCAGCGCCTTCTGCGATGCTGGAACCATCGCGTAGTACCAGATCATCAAAAACGGCATCGCTACAAACGACGGCACCAGCCACTTCACGCTCCACTGCACCTTGCTCGTCTTGAGATCAGGATGCTTCTCGCCATCAATCCGGCTCGCCGTAATCAGCGCCCAGATGCCGGCCAGTGACGCGCATACGCACGTCCTCAGCAGCAGGCTCGGCCAATACGTCGGATTGAAGAACGCATTCCAGAACTTGCTTGCCTCGCGCCCCGTCCCTGCAACGCCGATCCACGTATCGCCCGGCGTAAGCATGAACGCGAGAATGCCGTTGATGATGATCAGCGTCATCACCGAAGCACCCGCATACACCCAGCCCACCTTCAGGTGCAGCTTCTCATCTACCCGATTCCAGGTGTAGTAGTACACCGCAATTGTCGTCAGCTCTATGAGGAAGAACACCCACTCCATTGCCCAGCCGAAAACAAAATTGTGAATCAGCGTGCTCGTCGCCTCCGGATGGGTCAATCCGATCGCAAACCAGATCCCCACACCTGACACCGTCCCGAACACCCCCGTCAGCACCAGGAAAAACTTCGAGTGCTTTGCCAGCTGCTCCATCCAGTCCGCGCGCAGCTTCGCATCTTTCATGCTCTGCGCCTTGCGCTCCGCCAGCGGCAGATAGAGACCTCCGCCCACCGCAAACTGTGAAATCATCACGTGGAAGATGGCAATCAGCCCAATCACCCACCCCGACCCCAACCGCGGAATATCCCAAAACGGATAGTTCATCGACTCGCCTCTTATCGAATAGTCCAATAACCAATAGCTGTAGTAGCCAAAAGCAGAATCACTGCGATCAGGCCGAAGTAGTGAGCATGCCGGCTGCGCTGCTCCGATTGCCGGTCCTTGTCATAGAACGGAATCATCACCCACAGCCCAATACCAATCGTGAACATCAGAATCCCGGCAATCTCCCCCACCGCTCCCGGCAGCACCGTCCCCAGCATCTTCAGCATCTCGAACGGGCTCATGAAGTACCACTCCGGGTGAATCCCCACCGGTGCCGGCGCCAGCGCATCGAACTGCTTTCCGAGTTGCCACGGAAACACCGAAGCCAGCAGCGCCAGAATGTTCAACGAGATCAGCCACATCGCAATGTCTTTGCGCAAAAAGTTCGGCATAAACGGCATTGTCTTCCGCTCGCTCGCCGGCTTCGCTTCCTCGCTCGGAGGCATCGCGTTTCCGTGCTTCTGCACCAGCCACAGGTGGAACCCCAGAAGCGGAAGAAACAGCGCCGGCAGCACCACCACGTGCAGTGCAAAAAATCTCTGCACAGTAAACTCCGTCACGTCCGGCCCGCCGCGAAGAATATTCGCAATTGCCGGCCCGACAAACGGAATCGCCGCGGGAATCTCCAGCCCCACTTTTGTTGCGAAGTAGCTCAGCTCATCCATCGGCAGCAGGTAGCCGGAGAATCCGAATACCGAGGCAATTCCCAGCAGCCCCATCCCGCTCACCCATCCCAGTTCGCGCGGCTTCCGGTACGCCTTCATGAAGTACACGGAAAACATGTGAACCAGGATCGAGAACATCATCAGGTTTGCCGACCACGAGTGCGCCGACCGGATCAGCCAGCCGAAGTGCATCACATACGTGATCTGCCTGACCGACTCAAACGACTCCGCCCCCGGCCGGTAGTACACCAGCAGCAGCACGCCCGTGAAGCACTGCACGATAAACAGAAACAGAGAAATGCCGCCCCAGTAGTACCAGAACGACTGCGCGTGTACCGGCACCGTCTTCTTCCGCGCGAACACCGCCAGGTCAGAAATACCCAGGCGCTCATCCACCCAGTCGTAAGCCCAGTTATAAAAAGATGAACTCTTTGTGATCATTCTCTTCGTCCTGAAGGGTGCTGGCTCGAGCCCGCACGCCGAATCTTCAAATGCCCCGGTCCTGAAGGGTACGAGCTTCAGCTCGTACGTCTAAACCACCCAAGCAAGCAGGGCTTTAGCCCCGACGCCACGCCCGCGACCGCGTCATACGCGCGAAACTTCCACCGAGTTCTCGCTCACCACCACGTTGAACTTCTTCAAGGGCTTCGGAGGAGGCCCGCTCACATTGCCACCCGTGTACGCGTTGTAAACGCCGCCATGACATGCGCAGTGAATCCGGTCCATCTGTGGCTCGTACTGCACCGTGCACCCCAGATGCGTACACACTGCCGAGAGCGAAGCCCACGTCCCGTCCGCATGATGAATCAACATCGCCGGAGCAGTGCCGAACTTGAACATCAGCACTGAGCCCTTGGGCAACTTCTGCGCGTCCTTCAACGAAACCTCCTTCACCGCCGACGCGCCCGATGCCATCTCCTCCGGTGACGCCAGGTAGCGGTAGATCGGGTAGGCCATCGCCGCCGTATACGCCAGCCCCGCCGCTGTCCCCGCAATCAGGAACGCACGCCGCGTCGCCTTCTCGCCCTGTTCTTCATGCCTCACGCCCGGCTGCTCAAGAACAATATGCGAACTCATAACGCCGCTCCCTCCATCGGTTTCTGCGCCCTCGCCACAACTGAGATCAGCCACCCAATGACGCCCAGCCCGCCCACAAACAGCAGCAGGAACAGGCCGACGACACTCCAGTTGGTGACCACCGTCCGCTCCCAGACATCGAATCCCTTCGCCAGCAGCGACAAATCCCGCACCGCATCGCGATAGATCACCAGCGTCAACTCAACCAGCAGCGCCAGCAGCGCAACCGGCCATCCAATCCAGTTGGCCGTGACTTTCGCAAATCCCGCAAACGCAGCAACCAGGACCGCGATCGCAACCACCGCGAGCCATACATATCCCGCATAAGCAAACCAGTGATAGAGCGAGTTCGTCGCAAGCCCTGTCTTCACGGCATCAGGCTGCACCCGCGCCGCCCAGATCCCGGCTACCAGATAAACCAGACCGAATCCCGCTGAGATTTTTCCGCCAAATGCCGCGGCAAAATGCTTCTCCACAGACGTGAACGTGCTTCGCCCGGACAGGTACACCAGCCACAAGCCCCCGATGAACAATCCGCCGGCCATCATCATCAGCCAGCGCGGCTCCAGCGTCGGATCGCCCTTCGGCAGATATGCGCCGAGTGCCGACGCCGAATACAGATCCCGCCAAACCTCAGGCCGAAGCATCAGCGTCATGTTCGTCGAGAGCATCCGCGCCACATACCCCGCCAGCACCCACGCCGACATTCCAACCCACCATGCAGATTTACCGGCTTCCAACCGTGCTGAGAACTGGTAAAGCAACCAGTAGGTTGCGCATAGCGCAAACACAATCGAAATCCAGTACACCCCAATCAGCACACTCGAGGTATACAGAGCTCTTCCGTACAGCACCTGCGCAAACAGCAGCGGTGGCACCCCCAGGTTGATCACATAGGTCATCACCACCGTGAGCCGCCGCGCGAGCGCCCGCGCTGTCACCCTGGCCGACGGATTGCGCGAGAGGCTCATGCCGACTGCGATCAGCAGCCCGCCCAGCAGCATCTCCACCGCAACAAAATGCAATGCCAGCGTCACGATGTGCAGCAGCTTCAGCAGCCATATCGGAGCCGGCAGAGGAATGGGATCGACTGCGGGAAATGATTGCATGATGTCCTGACCCCCCTTTCGCTCGCCCACGCAAAGAACCAGCCCAATCCTCCCGTCTCCCGTGCTTCTATTCAGGCGCCGGATTCTGGACCTTTTTTCTCCAATTCAGTGGACACCGAAAGAATTGTCGGGCAGGCGACCAAGGGTCTGTGATCGCGGATACATGCGCATGTGACTGAACCGCATACGCTTCTCTCATCCCGCGATTTTGGACTCAAATTGTCCGGATCGATCACGCACCCGGAGCACACATGCAATCTCATCCCGGAAATGGCTCCGCCTCAGAGAAATGCAACTCCTCCATGCAACTCACCCGCGCAGCCGACTACGCAATCCGCGTCATGGTCTATCTCGCCACGCTGCCTGACCATCAACGCGCGCTGCTGCCCGATCTGGCCTCAGCTACTGACGCGCCGGAAAGTTTCCTCTCCAAAGTTCTCCAGTCTCTCGCCCATGCGGAGCTCATCTCATCGCGTCGCGGCAAGCTCGGCGGGTTCGCCGTCCTCCCCCGCGGCCGCCATGCCACCATGCGCGAAGTCATCGAGGCAATTGACGGCTCGATCTGCCTGAACGTCTGCCTCAACGGAGGCAAGGAATGCGAGCGCAAGTCAACGTGTCCCGCACACCCCGTCTGGGCCCGCGCTCAGCGGGCCATGCTCGACGTCCTGATGTCGGTCACCGTCTCCTCCATGGCCGGTCAAGCAAGATGACGCAGATGCCTGTCTAAGCCGCAGCCACAAACTAGGCCGAATCATGACTGAGCGCGGCTTGGTTAGGAAGCATGAACCCTGCTGCTCAAGATGCTATTCTTAGGCTGCAAAATGCTGCGGCCGAGTTTCCGCTCATGGATCCTTGAGCGCCCACCAATTCCGCCAGCGCAGCTCCCCGCATCCAACCCCTTGAGGTCTCACGAATGCGCCAGCAACTCGCCTGTCTGCTCGCTCTTGCCGCTCTCGCCCTTTTAACCACTGCCTGCAAAAAAGAAATCGACAAATCGCAATTCAAAGCCGCGATCAACAACTCATACACTGGCAAGCACGAATGCATCTGGCCCGAGCCGGTCAAGATGCCTGCCGAGGCCGACCCCACCAAGGACGACCGCACCCGCGACTTCGACGCTCTCACTGACGCCGGCCTGCTCGCTCGTGCTCCTGAAGAAAAGAAGAGATTCCTCATCGGATCCAAACAGGTGAACCTCTACGATCTCTCCGACAAAGGCCACACTGCCTGGACACCCGACGCCAACCGGCCCGGCTACGGTAATTTCTGCTTCGGACACTTCAACGTCACCGCCATCACCAACGCGATTCCCAACGAAGCCAGTAATCCCACCCAATACACGGTGACTTATCAGTACGAAGTTGAAGGCATCCCAGGCTGGGCCACCACTCCGGAATCTCGCCGCGCCTTCCCCAAAGTTTCGAAAGACACTTCTATCCAGTCCGCGACCGCTACCTTGGTTAAGGACAGCAATGGTGGCTGGGTCGTGCAGCCGTCCGCCCCACCCCAAGCTGAAGAGCCACCGCTCTCCAAGTGACCGTGCCCAGGCGGAGCTGCCAGCTGGTGAAGCCCGCCTGTGCCTGATTCTCTGCCTTCAGTAGTAATCCGCGCAGCTTAGGTAATATCCACAGTGCGTGCACACCAGCTTGCACTTGTGCCCCGTCAACCGATGCGAGCACGTCGGACAGATCTGGCAATGGTGATCCACCGGACTCTCATCGATCTCGGCCGAACAACTCACAGGGCTCTGCGGACCATGCGCAGCCATCTCATCGTCGAAAACACTGGGTCTTTGGGGAAGCATGGGTCAGAGATTAACGCATTGTTCACCATATCGCCATAGCTGAAAGAGATACCTCTGCGCAGCGGCTGGTTCCACGTTCTGCGCTCTCTTCACAGAGGCCCATCTCAACCGCCCCGCGCCGATGCTTTAGCATGGAACTGAACGGTTGCGCCACATCACCTGTGGTCTCCACCAGTTTTCAACGTTGAACGCCGTCATCGGATTTCTCAGGGCGGCGCACCCCAGACCAGAGATCTATCGATCCACAATCCCCAAAGGAGAATATTTATGGCTAGCAAGGCAAGTGCTGTTTGGACAGGTTCACTCAAGGAAGGCAAGGGCACCATCTCCACAGCAACCGGTGTGCTCAACAACGCGAACTACTCCTTCGCAACTCGTTTCGAAGGCGCGAATACCGGCACCACTCCTGAAGAGCTCATCGCCGCTGCCCATGCCAGCTGCTTCTCGATGGCGCTTGGCGCTCAGCTCGGCGAGGCAGGGCTCACTCCCTCCAAAATCGAAACCCAGGCAGCGGTCACTCTCGCCAAGACAGACGCCGGATTCGCGGTGACCAAGATTGCTCTCACCACCACCGCCAGCGTACCCAATGCATCGAAGGAAACATTCGATAAGGCTGCGGCCAATGCCAAGGCGGGCTGCCCTATCTCCAAGCTCTTCGCCAACAACACCGAGATCTCTCTCGACGCCAAGCTGGTTTAGCATTTTTGCCGGCATACAATCCCGTCTGAACGCATCGAAGGCCGATGCGGATTCGGATGGGATTCGTATTTGCAGTCTCATTGTCGGAATCTCTCCGATGCTAGCGGCTTATCTCGGGCGATTCATCAACTCAGGAGATCTGTGTTTCTCCTTGACACCCGCCTTCCCCCGCGCCACAGTGTTGACGCAATCAGATAAGAATCAGGTGTGTTGCGAACAACAATCGCACCTTTGCGCGTCGGAGGGCCCACGGCATGATTCCTTTCCCCGCGATCAACCACCTCGCGGTCATCGTTTGCGCCATTATTCTGTGGGTCCTGGGCGCAATCTGGTATTCACCCGTTCTGTTCGCAAAGAAGTGGTCGGAGCTCATCGGTGTGAAACGCGAGCCCGGCAGGCGGGAAGGCCTGCTCCTCGGCATGACTGCCTCCTTGATCGGCGACGTGGTCATGTCCTTCATCCTCGCCAACATCATCGTGTGGTCGCATACGGTGGGCTTCGGGAACGGTGCCGTCATCGGTGTCCTTGTGTGGATCGGCTTTATCGCCGCGCCGAATCTGCCTCAGGGCCTATACGAAAAGCGCCCCTTCAAACTCTTCTCCATTAACAGCGGTTATTGGCTCCTCGGGCTCTTCATGGTTGGCGGCATCCTCGCGAGCTGGAGGTAAGCTCCCGCAGCCCTTCTCAGTTCCTAACCGAGAGCATCCCGATGCTCCTGCAACCGCTAAAATTGCTCCATGAGCAAAACCGCCGTCTTCACAAACTCTGCGCCCAAAGCAGTCGGACCTTACTCTCAAGGAGTTCGCTGCGGGAACCTCATCTTCACCGCCGGCCAGGCCGCTCTTGATCCTTCCACCCAGCAGCTCATCTCCGGAGGCATTGCCGAACAGACCCGCCGCACCCTCGAGAACCTCAAAGCCGTACTCGAAGCCGCCGGCACTACCCTCGACCGCGTCGTCAAAGCAAACGTCTATCTCAAAGATATGAATGACTTCGCCGCCATGAACGCCGTCTACGCAGAGTACCTCGCTCCGCAGGGCGTCATCGCTCCCGCCCGCACCACGATTGAAGCTGCGCGCCTCCCCAAAGACGCGCTCGTCGAGATCGAACTCATCGCCGAAGCAGCCAACTGAATCCTGTGCCCTGCTTCAAGCATCCTTCTTCCCCGGAGGTTCCATGTCCAATTCACCCCAGGCTCCCGACGCATCCGGCAATGTCACTCGCACCGACGCCGAATGGCGCAAACTTCTCACGCCCGAGCAGTACCACGTTCTGCGCGAAAAAGGCACTGAACGCCCCTTCACCGGAGCTCTCACTGAAAATCACGAAACCGGCAACTACCATTGCGCGGGCTGCGGGACCCTCCTCTTCCTCTCAGGCGCCAAGTTCGACTCCTCTTGCGGATGGCCCAGCTTTGTCATTCCCGCAGATTCGCGCGCCGTTCAAGAACACGAGGACAACTCCTACGGCATGCGCCGAATCGAGGTCACATGCGCCCGCTGTGGAGGCCATCTCGGCCACGTCTTCCCCGACGGCCCTGGTCCAACCGGTCTCCGCTACTGCATCAACTCCGCATCCCTGACCTTCACCCACGAAAAGGAGACCGAGAAGAAGTAAGAGAAGCAACGACAGAGCGCAGCTGCTGCTCTGCCCGTTCGCACCCTCGGAGATGGAATGAAACCACCGCTGAACTTCACTTTCTACATCGCAGCTCCCATCGAAAAGGTCTGGGAGGGGTTCGTTTCAAAAGAAGCAAACCGGCAGATCTTCATGGGCGCCGACTTCGAGATCGAACTGAAACCTGGCGGCTCCATGGCCTGGTCCGGCCCCGGCAAAGATGGCAAGCCAGTTCGATACGTAACCGGCAAGATTCTGCGCGTCGACGCCCCGCGCCTCCTGGAATACGAGTTCGGTATGGGACTGGGCGAGAAGATGTCCCATGTTCAGGTCGAGCTGACGCCCGAATCGGAAGCGGTGAAGGCTACCGTGATCAACGATGGCTGGACCGACGACGACCCCGCCTATACGCAGAATGCCGACGGCTGGCCTCGCATCCTGTCCCGGTTGAAGACCCTGCTCGAAACCGGCAAAACCTTTCGACCGCACTGATTACCGGCAAGGCGCCCCTACCGCACTTCACCGGGAAAGAAAAACCCCGTCTCAACCGAGACGAGGTTTCGTTCACAACCAAAATGTCAGAGCACCGGCTCAGGCCGCCCACTATCCCTTTTGGACTTTGCCGCTCTTGATGCAGCTCGTGCACACGCGAATCCGCTTCGGCGCGCCGTTCACCAGGGCCTTCACGGCCTGCAGATTCACATTCCAACGCCTCTTCGTCACATTGTGCGCGTGCGAAATGTTATTGCCAAACTGCGGCCCTTTGCCGCAAACATCACATACCTGTGCCATCTCGTTAGCTCCAAACTTGTCTTCGATTTCCGCGCCAGCTTGAGCTGCTTTCCGCAGCTCTCATCCGTCCGGGGTTTTCCAGGCAATCCAGACGGGCGATGGGCGAATGAAGACACACCCACCCTGCAGCTTGCCGAATCCTTAGTATACCCCGAAGCTCACCACTGGCCAAATTCGCCCCAACCCCGGGGCACAAATCGACTCCGACGGAATCCCACGGATTCATTGGCTTAGATCCAACCTATTCTGCCCCGTGCGCTCCTCAACTGCCTATGAATCACCAAGGCCTGAACAAACCACATCAACCCAAACATACCTACGGCCAGGTGAACCGGTAAGGCTCGCGATTCGATGTGCGGTCGCCAAAAATCCGGATTGAACGACTCCGCCACAAAAAACGCACCCGGACCGTACGCAACCAGAAGCCGGATCTGACCCTGAACTCTGCCCATCCAAAAGATCCTCTCACGATCCGAAAGCGACGGCCCCTCTTTTTCCCCGTGCGCCCCGCTAGCTCGTCCCCTTGTTCCCTGTCCCTCGTTCCCTGCCTTCATAAAAAATCCCCTCCCGGATATCTCCAGGAGGGGATAAAGAAGTGCAGTCACATGAGAACAAGGAAACTCAAAACCTCATCCACGCACAAGCTCTCGTCAGCCAGATTTCTATCTGGATACGTCGATCCGGACCCTTGCGTCGCGCCCGAGGCCAAACCAGAATGCTTACTGACCCGAAGAAACCGGACTCTGCAGCTGTAGGCTAAAGTCGTTCAGCTGGATCGTCTCCAACTGATCCACGCCAGCTTTGTTGTTCACTGTGTATCCTTTGTGGCCGTTCTTCTCAGGCACCAGCTTCGCGGGAACGGTGATCGACTTCCCGCTGGACGCCAGGGTTACCTGCACGGCATCTCCGCTACCTGTCCAGGTCACCTTCACGTTTCCTGCCGGAATATCCGTCGTACCCACCTTTACGTCTTGTGCCAGATTGATCGACTGCGAATTCTTCGCAGCCATCGCCGGGGCAGCCGCGAGCGCGAGCATAAGGGCGTATCCAAACAAACGCTTCATGATGTTCTCCTCAGATGCCTCGAAGATCCTGAAAAAGGTAAGAGGTGAGGCACTGTGCATAGTGAACATCACAACAAGCAAATTGCAGCTTAAGAAACGTTAAGCGCTCGAGCGTTAAGGTGATCTAGCTCACCTTTGCAATCGCGTGCGCCAGCGGAATCACGATCGTAACCCGCAACCCGGGAATTGCGTTTTCCGCCACAATGCTCCCGCGATGCACACACACTGCGCGCTTCGCGATCGAGAGCCCCAGCCCCGACCCTCCGCCATTCGTATTCCGCGCCTCTTCCACCCGGAAAAACGGATCGAAAATGCGTTTCATCGCCTTCTCCGGCACACCCGGACCATAATCCCGAATCATGATGCGCGCATCTTTTCCATCTTCACCGAGCGAAACTTCAACCGCCGTCTTCTCCGGCGAATACCGGATTGCGTTCCGCACAACGTTCTCCACGGCGCGTCTCAGCAGTTCGGGGTTGCCAAGCACCTGTCCACATACCTGCCCGTTAACCTCGATCCTGCATCCGCGGGCCTGCGCCTCCACATTGCAGTCGTCCACTACCTGTTCGACGATGTCGCGGACACAGACCTCCTCTTTTTGGACGAACGCCGGATCGTCCTCCACGACGTTAATCTCCACAATGTCTGAGACCAATGACGCAATCCTGTTCACATCCCGCTCGATCCGCTCCAGTGCGGTCGCTGGATTGCTGCTCGTCCGTGCCAGCTTCATCGCGAACTTCAGCCGGGCCAGCGGCGACCTCAGTTCATGCGAGATGTCGCTGAGCAACCGACGCTCATTGGTAATGAGCCGCTCCAGCCTCTCTGCCATCTCATTGAACGAGCGCCCGAGTTGTCCAATCTCATCCGGCCGGTCCGTCTCCACGCGCACGCTCAGATCGCCCTGTCCGAACTGCGCAATGCTGTTCGCGATCCGTCGGATGGGGAATATCACTCCCGCCGCCGCAATCCAGCAAAGAATCCCCGTCGCCCCCAGCACCAGAAAGTAATAGGGCAGAAAAGCCCAGATATTCCAACGCGGTTGCGCGCCCTCAGCCGCAAACCAGAACTTCCCGTCCGAAGAACGGTGAGTGATTTCCCAGTGCCCGTGCCATGCCTCGCGCGACTTCACAGCCGGCGGCTTCGGCAGCATCTCCGAGCGATCGACCCCGGAAACAATATCCTTCCCGCTTCCATCCAGCAGGTAGTGCGATCCGCCAAACAGACCGTCCAGTCTGCGCATGTACTGCGCTTCCGAGTCCTGCCCCCATTTCTGCAGAATCGCCCGCGCGCTCTCCAGTTGCAGCTCGTCGAACTGGTCATATACAGGATCGATCCGCTCCGCCTGCACCTTCTGCGAAATCGCCCGAAAAACCACGAACGACATGGACAAGATGCCCACCATCGCCAGCAACACCCACACATAGAGTGAGTGCCGCAGCAGAACCTTAGGCTGCGCCGGTGAAGACATATCCCACTCCGCGAACAGTCCTGATCAAGCCCCGTCCGCCCTCCAGCTTCTTGCGCAAATGGCTGATGTGCACATCCAGAAATCTGTCGTAGGGCGTAGCCTCGCGCTCGAACAAGGCTGCGGTAATCTCGTCCCTCGAAACGACCCGCCCCACTGACCGCATAAGCATCTCCAGCAAGTCAAACTCTGCCGCCGTCAAGTCCACGAGTTGATCGTTTAGCCATGCCTCGCGCGTCGTGGGGTTCACGCGGATATTGCCGATCACAATCTCTTCCGCTTCCGCCCGCGCCAATGATTCTGAACGCCGCAGCACCGCGCGCACTCGTGCCAGCAGCTCATCCGGATCGAACGGCTTCGGCAGATAATCATCCGCTCCCGCATCCAGACCCCGAATCCTGTCCTGCTGCTGCACTCGCGCCGTCAGCATGATCACCGGCAGATCCTTCCTCCGCCGCAGCCGCTGCAGCACTTCAAATCCATCCAGGATCGGAAGCATCACGTCCAGGATCACCAGGTCGTACGATCCGTTCAGCGCCGCCGCCAATCCCTCGCGTCCGTTATAGATGCACTCGAGTTGATGACCCTCCTGCGCAAAAAACTCTCCCATCATTCCGCACAGCTCCACATCGTCGTCCACCAGCAACAACGAGAGTTGCCTCTGCTTTTCCAGAACGTCCATCGGCTTCACGTCGACCGCAACGGTCAAACCAATACCTTCTCGGTTTTTAAGTCTTGCACACCGTTGCGCAATTCAGCCCCCCTTAACAATTCTTAATGAACGGCATTGAATCTGCGAGTACCCCCACGGAATTGACTGCCCCATCCTAACCGCGGTTTCTTGCGGTTAGGGTGGGATTGAGAGGTGCCCCCGAGCCTGCACTGAGCGAAGCCGAAGTATCCCTGGCACTTCGGGACCAGGGAGTTTCTCGAGTGCCAACTAAACTCCGGTGCCCCATCCATTCCGCGGTTCCTTGCGGAATGGGTGGGAAGGGAGGATCACCGCTTCAGAAATTTCCTTGACGCCCCCAAGGCCCCTCAACTACTCCCATCTTCATCCAACCTCTTTGAATCGAGGCTATGCCCTCTCTCCACAACTACTTCGGCGACCTCTACCTCGCCCGTGTACTCATCCAGCGCGGAATGGCCGCCGTCTACCTTGTCGCCTTCCTCACCGTAATCCGCCAGTTCAAACCGCTCCTCGGCGAAAGCGGCCTGCTTCCAGTCCCTGTCTTCCTCCGCCACACCACCTGGCGCGAAACTCCGAGCCTCTTCCACCTGCACTTCTCCGACCGCCTCGTCGACATCATCGCCTGGACCGGCCTCATCCTCTCCGTCCTCGCTCTCCTCGGTCTCACCGAGCGCGGCCCGATTGCTCTCTCCATTTCCGCATGGCTCATCCTCTACGTCCTCTATCTCTCCATCGTGAACGTTGGCCAGAAATTCTTCGGCTTCGGCTGGGAATCCATGCTCCTCGAAGCAGGATTCTTCACCGCCTTCCTCGGCCCCTCGCACACCCAGCCGACGATCATCCCCATCCTCATCCTCCGCTGGATGCTCTTCCGCACCGAAATGGGTGCCGGACTCATCAAGCTCCGCCACGACCCCTGCTGGCGCGACCTCACCTGCCTCTACTACCACTACGAGACCCAGCCGCTACCGAACCCATTGAGCTGGTACTTCCACCGCCTGCCGAAATCAGTGCACCGCTTCTCCGCCCTCGTAAGCCACTTCATCCAGGTCATCGTCCCCTTCTTGCTCTTCGCGCCCCAGCCCATCGCCGTCACCGCCGGAGCCCTCCTCATCGCCCAGCAACTCCTGCTCATCATCAGCGGCAACTACTCCTGGCTCAACTGGCTCACCGTCGTCCTCGGCTTCTCCGCATTCGACGATCGCACTCTCGCCTTCATAGTCCCGCTTCACACATCCGCACTTGTTCAGCGCCCTCTCGCCTTCGGCATACTTCTTTACCTGCTCGCCGCCGCTGCCATGGCCCTGAGCATCAAGCCCGCTCTCAATCTCATCTCCCCTAACCAGATGATGAATTACAGCTACAACCCCTTCCATCTCGTTGGAGCCTACGGCGCCTTCGGCCAGGTCGGCCGCGAGCGCTACGAGATCGTCATCGAAGGCACCACCGATCGCGTCATCACTACCGCCACGCAATGGCGCGAATACGCCTTCAAAGCCAAGCCGGGCGACCCGAGACGCACTCCGCCCCAGGTCGCGCCGTACCACCTTCGGCTCGACTGGCTCATCTGGTTCCTGCCTTTTTCCGTTGTAGTCACCCCGAGCGGAATTCGCGTTCCGGGCTACAGCCGCTGGTTCTTCAACTTCATCCAACGCCTCCTCACCAACGACCGCGCTCTCCTCAGCCTCATGGGCCTCAACCCCTTCCCCGATGCACCACCCGCCTTCGTCCGAGCCCTCTTCTACCGCTATCGCTACACCACTCCCGAGCAAAAACGCCAGACCGGTGCCTGGTGGTCCCGCCAACTCCTCGGCACCTACCTCCCACCCATGTCCCTCGACTCGCTCAACAGGATCGGATAGCTAACGAACTCTCTTGCTAGCCTCAGCCTCGACCCTCTCAAGAAAAGGGTGTCATGTTGAGCGAAGGTCGTTCGCCAAGGCGAAGGACCGTAGTCGACGCACCTGCGGTTGCTTTTCAAACTTCCGAGATGGGCGCTGATAGAGTCAGAAGACAGTTCTTGAAACCTACGCCGGCCAGCAACCCACTCGAAGGTAGAATCATCGGGAATGATTCACGGCTTTGAGAACTCGCTTGCCTCGCTGAAGGGTGCAAAAGTAAGGACATCAAATCCCGAATGGTTCCTCGAAACGGGAATGGCCCCAGCGAGCTATATTTCAGCGATGGATCGCGAATGCGTGCAAACTACTGGCGAATCATTCGCCGAAGCAAGAACTGTTCGAGCAGCTTCGATCACCAGCAGAAGTACGCGCTGCCGGTTCCGATCGATGCGTTCGCACAAATTGCAGAAGCATTGGACGGAGCAACTGTACTAGAGGCCAAGTGGGATGTTCGAACAGGCGACCTTTCACTGTCTTTCGATCCCGATACCGAACTGCAGGTGTTCAACTTCACTGGTTACGAGGACTGGGAGATACACTTTAGCAACGGTACGGGCGAGTACTCACCTTTCGCCCGCTGAATCGCCTCCAATCCTTCCCACATCCAACTCCTGATGCCTTTACCCGTCTCCATCCTCGACCTGGTCGGCATGCACCCCGGCGAGACGCCAGCCCCCGCCATCGCCCGCGCCGTCGACCTCGCACGCCATGCCGAGCAGTGGGGCTACCGCCGCTTCTGGCTCGCCGAACACCACTCCATCGATGGCCTTGCCTGCTCCGCAACCGCCGTCCTCATCGGACACATCGCCTCGGCGACCAGCGCCATCCGCGTCGGCAGCGGCGGAATCATGCTCCCCAACCACGCCCCTCTCGTCGTAGCCGAGCAGTTCGGAACACTTGAAGCCCTCTATCCCGGCCGTATCGACCTCGGCCTCGGCCGCGCTCCCGGCGGCGACTTCCACACCATGCGCGCTCTCCGTCGCGACCTTCGACAAACTGGAGACGACTTCCCCGAACTCCTTGCCGAGCTTCGCACCTATCTCGGTCCCGAGTTGTCCCATCAAGCTGTCAAAGCTCATCCCGGTCAGAACAGCAACGTTCCCATCACGCTCCTCGGCTCCAGCGACTTCAGCGCTCGCCTCGCTGCCCAGCTCGGACTGCCCTTCGCCTTTGCGGCGCACTTCGCTCCTGAGATGCTCGTTCACTCCGCGCATCTCTACAGTTCGCTCTTCCGGCCTGGCGAAACTCTGCAGCAACCCTGGTTGATTGTGGCTGTCCCCGTAATCGCAGCCGAATCCGACGAAGCCGCGCGCCGCCTCTTCACCACGCCGCAGCAGCGCTTCCTGCGTCTCATCCGCAATCAGCCCGTCGAGCTTTTGCCGCCGGTCGACTCCATGAACGACCTCTGGAATGACTTCGAACGAGCCGCCGTCGAAAGCCGCCTCCGCGAAGCCATCATCGGATCCGCAAGCACCGTCAAAGCCGGCCTCGAAGACCTGCTCGCCCGCACAGGCGCCGACGAAGTCATCGCCGTAACCGACACCTGGGACCACAACGCCCGCCTCGACTCCTACCGCCGCCTGGCAACCGTAGCCAGCGCTATAGAACTGCGAACCCCATCCACACCGTTGATTCCGACAACGTGAAATAGCGAGGATTGTTACTCAATACTCACTAGTCCCTATTCACTGTCCTTCATCGCGTGATCCGCTGCAATGCTCTCCCCGCTCCACACCTTCTTCCCCGTCCACGCCTTCGCAGCATCAGCCCAAAACGCATCGGTTCCCGGCAATCCCAACGGCAGCCAAGCCGCCGAACACAGATACAAACTTCCCGTCGAAATATACGACTCTGCAATCTCCGGCTGATGCCCCACAAACCCCACACGAAGCCACCCGTTCTCGTCAAAAGTCCCCGGCGCATCCACCATCCGTTTCATAACGGCAGTCAACGCGCACCGAACCTGCGCAGGCGACACTCCCTCCGGCAGCATCTTCCGTAGCGCCACATCCGCCAGCAGATGAAACGCTCCAAACCGGTAACACAGCGACCTTCCAATCGCCGGAAACGACCCATCCGGTCCAATCAGCCGCTCCTGAATCGCCGCATACCGCTGCGCCCTCCGCGTCATCTCCGGCTGCAGGCTCTTCCAATTCGGCTCCGTCCCGGCCGTCTCATCCAGAACAGCCAGCAGCATCGGATGAATCACGTAGCTGTTGTAGTAGTCCCAGTGAAACTCCGGCCCATCCCCGTAAACCCCGTCGCCCTTGTACCAGCTATCCATCGTGCGCAGCGCATAATCCACGCGCATCGAATCCCACTCCGCGCCCATCTTCAGCAGCGCCGCCTCAACCGTCGCTGAAAACAGCAGCCAGTTGCTGTACGCCGGTAGAATCTTCCGCGAAGACTCCAGCGCCGCAATCACATTCCGCTGCGTCTTCGCGTCCAGCTTCTTCCAAAGCTCATTCGGAGCACGCAGAATCGCCAGCGCCAGAAACGCCGCGTCCACCACCGGCTGACGACCCTTGTCGAAATTCATGAAATCCGGCGACGCAGGATCTGTCCCCGCCGCAATCGCCTCGCGTGCCAGCTCCGCATACTTCGCCCGAAGCGCACCAAAATCAGCCGCCCCGCTCGATTCCGGTCCCAGTTCAATCCACGGCGCAATCCCCGCCAGCAATCGCCCCATTGCTTCTAAGTGCGTAAACTGCCGCCGCTCCTCCACATTTCCGTGGGGAGCATCCACCGGCATCAGTTGTTTCAACTTGCGTTCCTTCAGCGCATTCAATACGGGATCGGCGATCTTCCTCAGGACCTCGATCCAGTACGCTCGATCGTTCTCTTCCCCGGTCCCGGCCTCGAACGCCTTCGTCTGCGACGGCAGCACCGAACCCGCCCCCGCCACTGCCCCAGCCCGAAGAAACCCCCTCCGATCCATCCAAGTTCCCTCTCAGCCAGAGCCCTACCAGGGCGCGCTACTCCGACTCACTACTCTCGACTGCCGACTCACTCGCCCCTGGTCACCTAGTCACCTCGTCCCCTGCTTCTTAGTCCTTCGACTCCGTCGTCTCTCTCTTCAACTCCACCAGCCGCTTCATGAGGCCATAAGCTGCCGACAGAATCGGTCCGCCCATCGCATCCTGGTTCAGCGCCTCTGTTGGACCTTGTCCGAGGTGAATCCCGCTCGGCGTCAGCAGATTGATACGCACATTCCCCTTCTTCGGCTCCGGAGGCCGCGCCTGCGTCCATGGCGGAATAGCTTTCGCCACCACGCTCCCCGCCGTCAGCAGCTCATCAATCAACGCATCCAGCGAGTCGTCCCGCCGCTCCCACAGCACTCCTGCCCCGCTGTAGTTGAAATACCGCGCCCGGTGATCGCGATAGGCCGCCACGATATCCAACCCCTTCGGCATGCCCACCTCCACCACAATGCCCAGCACCTCCTTCGCCCGATCCTCCGGAGGCTTCTCGCCAAGCTCGCGCAGGTTGTGCCACGCCTGCAGAAAAATCCGCGTCTCCAGGTCGGGAATCTTTACTACCGGCCGTAACTCCCGCTTGGCCCCCTCCACATCGCCCGCATCGCGCAGATCGCGCGCGCGCTGAAACGCAGCCCACGGCTCCGCCAGCGTCATCTTGGGATGCGCCCGCACCACGTCCTTCAGCGCCACATCCCCAAACAGCGTGTTCCTGATCTCCCGATGAATCGCCTCGGGCCTCAGCGCTACAAAGTCCGACAACCCAAACCTCCTGAATCCCCACGTGCCCCGCCGGGAAACCCGTCTCGCAGCTCAGTCTCGAATGGAGCGGCTTCTAAAGCTCGGGAAAACTGGCGTTCCGAATCTTTGTAACAACGGCACGGCTCTAACCGGGCCATAAGCTTCCCAGGAAAGCAATCGGGCTCTAGCTCCTGCAAAACGTCCCTCGTTCCCTCGTGCCCTCGTGCCCTTGTCCCCTAAAGGCCGCCCTCGGCGGCCTTCTGCAGCCTCTTCAGCACATTCGGCGGCACCAGCCCCGCCACTTCCCCCCCAAAACTAAACACTTCCTTCAGCATCCGCGAACTCACAAACGAGTACCGACCCGCCGGCTGCAGAAACACCGTCTCAATCTCCGGTGCCAGCCGCCGATTCATCAGCGCCATCTGAAATTCATGCTCGTAGTCTGAAATCGCGCGAATCCCTCGCAGAACCGCCGTCGCCCCAAGCTGACGCGCAAAATCCACCATCAGCCCGTCAAACGTCGCCACGCTCACATTCCCGATCGCCGCCGTCGACTCGGTCAGCATCTCCACGCGCTCTTCCACCGTAAACAGCGGGTTCTTGATCGGATTCCGCAGCACCGCAACAGTCAGGTGCTCAAACAACTTCGCCCCGCGCTGGATCAAGTCGATGTGCCCGTTCGTCGGCGGATCAAACGTCCCGGGATAAAGCGCCTTCACACTCATACCCACCGCTCCACCCTGATCCTACAGCACTTTCCCGTACAAGATACCCCTAGTCCAGTACCAACCCAGATGCGTGTTTGTGAGGATGTCCTCTTTGATGTGGGTGCCCCCGGTCCCTCGCACTTGGGGACCCGGGAGTGATGAACGGCGATCTCAGGGACCACATCCCTAAACACGGCTGTCATTCCAAGCGCACGGGGCCCAAGCGCTTTCTTCAGCTTGGGGGTGGTAAGCGAAGAATCCGCTTTAGATCTCCATCCCAACTAGGTCCGGTACTCTTCCGGAACCTGGATTATCCGCGGAGTTCAGTTGGATACAGCACTCAGCAACTTCCACTCCAGCTTCGTAGCGCTCAAGCTGGAACCAGGCGCCTGAACGTCAGCTCACTTGTTGTTTTGCCGCGAACAGACAGCCGCCGGATTTAACATCGATTTATGCCGTTGGAATCCCCGCCCGGCGTAAGCAGACTCGAAGACGCGAAAGCAGTGTTCATGGGCGTTCGCCCCCGCCTTTTCGGCATCGCCTATCGTATGCTGGGCAGTGTCGCGGAGGCTGAAGACATGGTGCAGGAGGCTTGGCTTCGCTGGCAGACGGCCGATCGATCGGCCGTCCTCGACCCCATCGCTTACCTGGTGTCCGTGGTGACAAGGCTGTCGATCGACTTCGCCCAATCCGCAAGAGTCCGGCGAGAAACCTATATCGGGCCATGGCTTCCCGAACCTGTTGATACCGGCACCAACCCGACTTTGGGAGCAGAGAGGGCCGAGGCGCTGCAACTCGCAGTGATGCTGTTGCTCGAGAAGCTCCCGCCGGCTGAGCGAGCCGCATACATCCTTCGGGAAGCTTTCGACTATTCCCACCGCCAGATTGCAGAAGTGCTCGACACCTCAGAAAGCAATGCTCGCCAGATTGTCACCCGTGCTCGCAAACACATCACGAGCCAACGCAGATCCATCGCCGGCAAAAGCGAACATGAGCGTCTGCTTCGCTCCTTTATTGCCGCAGCACAACGCGGAGACTTGTCCAGTCTGGAGCGTCTCCTCGGCTCGGAAGCCATCTCCTACTCAGATGGTGGTGGCGTGGTACGTGCGGCAAGTGCACCGATCGAGGGCCGTGCGCGCATCGCCAAGTTCATTGCCGGGTTTGCTCCGCGGTGGTGGAAAGAAACGACCATTTCCTGGGTTGAAGCAAACGGCAATCCCGCTGCGCTCATCTATCGGGAAGGAAAGCCTTATGCACTCGCATCCATCAACGCATCCGGTGAGAAGATCGATCGCATCCTGTGGGTTTTGAATCCCACTAAGCTCAATTCAATCTCCGCGAGCTTCTCCCCTCCCTTGAATTAGTATCCGCAAGTCTTTTCTTCCCGGGGTTCCACAGAAAGTTAGCTGTTGGCTGTCACAAATCGGTTGCCTCTATTGTCCTTGTTGATACGGCGGCTAACGCCCGAACGTGACGCAAGCCGAAATTCCGAAACAAAACAATGAGAGGATGCACATGAAAGTTCTGGTATTGGGCGGCACAGGCCTTATTGGAAGTAGAGTCGTTCGACTTCTCAGAGAACGTAACGTTGATGTAGTTCAAGGCTCTTCCAGTACGGTCGACCTGCTCACTGGCAGGGGGCTGGCCGAAGCTCTACGGGGCGTCCAGGTCGTCATCGACCTGACAAACTCCCCATCCTTTGAGGACGCCGCGGTCATGAACTTCTTCCAAACCTCCGCGCGCAACCTGTTTCCCGCGGAGAAGGCCGCAGGAGTTCAGCATCACGTCGCGCTTTCCGTTGTAGGCGCCGACCGTATGGTCGACCTCGGATACATGCGAGCCAAGGTCGCACAGGAAGAAGCGATCAAAGCCAGTGGCATCTCGTACACGATTGTGCGCGCAACGCAGTTCTTCGAATTCATCGGCAGTCTGGCCGATGCGGCTACCGATGGCCAGGCTGTTCACCTTTCCAGCGTCCAGATGCAGCCGCTCGCCGCCGACGACATAGCTGCTGCGGTGGCCACCATCGCATTGCAAGCGCCAACGAATGGTTACATCAACGTGGCGGGTCCAGAACGACGTGCAATGAATGACTTCGCAAGAGAGCTCCTGCAATTCAAGCACGATCCGCGGCAAGTGATCACTGACCCGAGCGCAAGCTACTTCGGCGGCAAAATACCTTCTGACGCGCTCTTTCCCGATCAGGCGGGAATGACCGGAAGTGTTCGTTTTTCCGAGTGGTTGGTGCGCACCCAGACCCATGGATAAAGAGCGCGCCGAGCCCTGGGCTCCCCGCCAGATGCGGCAAAGAAAAGGCCTGCGCACCGGATGGGCGCAGGCCTTCGAATTTTCGAGCTGTGATTGTTTCAGTCTTGATACGGCATTAGATCTTCCGGACTCGCCGTCGTTCGTCAACGCGTCATTAGATAACGCGTCTGCGGCCGGTTTCCTCGTCGATGATCTCGTCTTCGGTTCGGACAGATCCAACGGTTTCGGAGCGGGGAACCTTCGTCCGGTAGGTGTCGGTGGTGGTGTCGGAGCCGGTGGTATGGCTGCTTACCGACTTCTCGCCGGCGGATGCAACGTCTTCTCCGCCCGCTGCCTCGAGGACCTTCTTCGCGCGCGATACCTCTTCGGAGCTGTCGCAATGCACGGAGACGAGGATTCCGCCGTCCTTTACACGTCCTTCGTAGCGCTTCGCTTCATACTCTGGAATCCCCATTCCCACGAGGGCGCCGACGATGCCTCCAACCGTTCCACCAATGCCAAGTCCGGCCAATGTCGCCATCACCGGGCCCGCGGCGATCAGAGGACCCACACCAGGAATGGCGATTGCACCGATGCCGGCGAGAAGGCCGAGCGTGCCGCCAATTGTGCCGCCCACACCTGCTCCGGTGGTTGTGCCTTCCGGCGCTTTTGTATTTTTTTCGGTCGCGAATTCGCGGGTGCCCGACTTATCGGCCATTAGAACGGAGACGTCCTGACTGGAAAAGCCAGCCGAAGTGAGGTCAGTGACTGCGGTCTCCGCTGAGGACCGCGACGGATATATCGCAAATGCTGCTGTATTTTTACCTGCCATATTGAAACTCCTGGTTGATTCTGGGTTGGTCGTTCGAAAAGATTGATGAATCGCTGGATCTAACTACTGCTTCACGCTCAGCTGGTTGTTGATTTTTCCCTCTCCCGCAACTTCGGCAGCTTTCGAAGCGATGGCGGTTTTTTCGTCCTCGCTCCGCACCGGCCCCTTGAGCGTCACCTGCCCACCCTGCGTGATGATCTTGATGTTGTGCGCATAGGTAGAGAGTGACTTGTCTGCCACGATCGCCTGGCGGATCTTCTGTGTGATCTCGCGATCGGAAGCATTGTCTTTCTGGTTGTCGGCGGTCTTGCTGTGAGCTTTGTTGCGCGCCGAATTGTCTGGCGCGGTCGAAGAGGGCGGGTTGGCCTGATCCTGGCTCTGAGCAGCGCCAGGAATCGCTAACAGGGTTGGGGATATAAGCAGAGCGAGAGCCCAGATGCGGGCGCCCGAAAATTGACTTCGCATTGTGTCACCTCAAAGGCGGTGCGGTAGCGCTGAGCTGATCAGCACTCCTGCCTACTCGGGATCGACCGCACAGTAAGCCTTGCAGTCTGATGCCAGCACCTTTCGGGTCGTTGGCCCGAGCGATGAAGCTGTCTGTAATCGCCGGAACTCTCCGGACTGGAAATCTCGGGTAATCGCAGGTTGCGCCGCGATCGCCCTTGCAAATGCGCATTTTCCTGATGCGGACGACCTGATGCATGCCGACGGACAGAAGGATGCCCCTGCAGGAAATTGGGCGATCTGCCTTTCAATGTTTGCGGATTGCTCGCGAAACAAAATCAGCCACGGTCCGCAGAAAATCGTAGTCGCTCCTGTCGAATGTGTCTTCCGCGTGGTGTGAAACAGCCCACAGCGTGCCTTGCATCTCGCCGCTGCGCCATGGAATCAATATTCCATCGAGAATAGGCTGCGCGGTCACGCCAAGAAAATTGTAGTAAGGATTGTGAACCTGGTAGAGCTGCGGAACACCACGGTCGATACAGGTTCCACAGGGGCTGTAGAAGCGCGGCGTCGTGCCATTGAGATACTGCGCGAAGCTTCCGGCCACTGCGACCCAGCGAAATTGGGGATCGCCCTTTTCGCTCACCTCTTCGAGGCTGATCCCCGCGCTGTCTGCCGGGCAAAACTCCACGGCAATCTCGACCAGCTGACGCAAGGCTGCAGTCGTCTCGTCGAGACAGCTCGCGTTGAGCTTCTCAATCGCGCGGGCATCCCGATCGGGTAGTCTCTCGTCGCGGTGCCGCCGCGATCGAAACTCAGGTGAATCGAGCAGGTCGCAGATCTTCACCCCCGAATCCGCATCGCCCATCTTCAAAAGCGTATCCATCGACTTGCAACTTACCTCCCTGATCGGACCTGATCGGACTTCGATCATAGCTGACCGGTCCGCCCACCCTCATCCGCAAGTCAGAAACCAGGTTGCCCCGGGTGAAAACCAACATCGATGAGCCGCGCCTGGGGTGCGCTACTCACGCCGATACCGGACAGGCACTAAAGAGCTGAAAACACTGCTTATCAGATTTGCTGTCGATTGTCTGACTCAACAGGAATCTCGAGAAGCCCGATTTCAAAGAGCGACTTGCCGCAGTTCTCGCTGAGAATCCTGGCGAATTTCTCAGCCGTTCCGCTGTCGGCGATGAAGTAGGAATAGGGAATCGACCTTCTGTCGTAAGTACACGTGAAGACCACGACCCCTTCCCGGATCGTCAGAAACCGCTCGATGCAAACCGATTCCGTCGATATGGGCATGCTCCCCGGTGGAGCTGCGCCTTCGACATACTTTGGAGGCCACGCGGGCAGATCTTCGAAGATAGCCAGACTTAATTGCGCTTCGGTGGCGGGTGTTGCGGATGTTGCAGACATTTTCGGACCTCACTCACTTAGATGCTCAAAAGTCCCGGATACTGAAATAAAGTCGGGACTGGTACAACATCAACGAGGGCCCATGCAAATGAACCGCCGCCAACTCATTCATCGTTCAGCGCTCGCAGCCGGAGCACTCTGCCTAAGCAGCATCGCGGCCTCCGCGACCGACTCCGCGGAGCAAGCTGCCTCAGTTGCCGGCGACCTGTTCGCCCGCATGACCTGGCTCAATGAACCGGCATCGAGCAAGATCAATGCCGGCGAGCTTACGGTCCGCAGCCGCGCGAAGACTGACTTCTGGCAGAAGACCTTCGACGGCTATGTCGCCGACAACGGCCACTTCTTCCACCTTCCCGCATCGGGCGATTTCAAGTTCACGGCGCTCATCAACGGCAGCTACGCCACCCAGTATGATCAGGCGGGACTCATGGTCCGCATCGACGCCCAAAACTGGATGCGCTGCGGAACCGAATTCATCGACGGTAAGCGCTACGCCAGCGTGGTTTTCACCCGGACATATTCGGATGGCTCAACGCTCCCCGACCTCTCTGAAACTGCACCGATCTGGTGGCGCCTGGTTCGCAAGAACGACTCCATCGAAAACTTCTGCTCGCTCGACGGCGAGAAATACATGTCCGTCCGCATGGGCTACTTCCCCACTCAGAAAACAGTCGACGTCGGCCTGATGTGCTGCGCGCCCAGCGGCCAGGGCTTCGACTCCACCTTCAAATCCCTCAAACTGGAGCCCGCCACTTCCTAAACCCGCAGCGATCTGCCCGGTAGAGTCGCTACCTACCCATCTGAACCGGAGGCGGGGAGTTGCAGGAAAGCTTCTCGCTTGAAAGCTCCTGACTCCAGATTGCTGTCGTTGCTGCGAGAATGACGACGAGGCTCCCGTGCGATTCTGGTTCTCGTCCGCCAGCGAAGTGCCCATCTACCGCCAGTTGGTCACGCAGGTGGTCCTTGCCGTCCTTTCAGGAGATCTCTGCCCGGGCGACCGCCTCCCCAGCACCCGCGAACTCGCGCGCCGGTTCAGCATCCACCCCAATACCGTCAGCGCCGGATACCGCCAGCTCGCGCGCGACGGCTGGACCGAGTTCCGCCACGGCAGCGGCGTTTACATTAAAAACAACGCCATCCCGCCCTCCAGCCCCGAGCAAATCCTTGATCAGCACATCGCCGGATTCTTCCGAGCCGTCCGCGAACTCAATATGCCCTCAGCCGACGTTCGCCGTCGCGTTGCGCAGTGGCTCGCTTCTCCGCCTCCCGATCATTTCCTGCTCATCGAGCCGGATCCCGAAGTGCGCGAAATCCTGCTCACGGAGATCCGTCAGCTCTCCGCATTTCCCGTCGCTGCGGCCTCCTTCGAAGACTGCGCTCAACCCGATTTCACGGTCGCAGCCGTCCCTCTGTGTCGGCCCAGCCAGGCCAACGCCGTGCGCACGCTGCTTCCCGCAGGCGTCGAACTCATCACACTCCAGATCCGTTCTGCTCGCGCCTGGCTCGATTCATGGCTCTCATCGCTGCATGGCGGGCTCATCGGAGTCGCCTCACGCTGGCCCGACTTCATCGAAATCGCCCGCACCGTCCTCGAAGCCGCAGGCGTAGAGAATGAACGTCTCGTTCTCCGCAACGTCACCCGTCCGCGCTGGGTTCGCGGCCTCGACCAGACCGCTGCCATCATTTGCGACGCATGCACTGCGGCTTCCGGCAAACTGCCTCCCGGCCCGCGCATCTGCGCCTTCCCCTTCCTTGCCGACGCCGCCCGCGACGAACTAGCCCGCTTCTCCTGAACTATCCTGACCCATTCTTTCTTGTGACACCTGTGAAACTGTACTCGAGCGCGTTTTTGCGGCTTCGTTTGTAGCTAATCTCCCATCATTCGCTCTTCCCCAAAACGAAAGCAGCGAATGAATGGGAGGTTCAACTCGATGGCACACTCCGCAGCACTCCCGGCATCCCAGCAGACCCCCAAGGCTCACTTCGATTGGTATACGTTCCTCCGCAATGCCTTCCTCAACGGCCTCAAAGCCTACGGTGCCTCCCTCATGACTGTGGGTGTCCCTGAGCCGAGTGCCCCATGTCTCCCGGCTTCGAAAACATGGGAGACCAACCCAACATCAGCGGGTGCCCCCGGTCCCTCGCCTTTGGGGACCGGGGAGAGCTGCTCCACGAAGCCAAAGAGTGCAGAATCGGAACTCAAGTCCCTCCCCGCCCTGCCTACACCGGCCCTGTGCCCCATCCATCGCGCAGCTTCTCGGCGCGATGGGTGGGAAACCATGAACTCAGTTCTTGACTGGACCCGCGCATGACTCCGCACCCTGCAAACCTCAACCTCATCGCTGGCTGGCTCGGCATGCTCGCCGGCGTACTCTCCGGCGTTGTGATCGGCCTCTTCTTTCACGATGAGAAGTGGATGGGTGGATATGCGTCCTACCGGCGCAGGCTCGCCCGTCTCGGTCATATTGCCTTTTTCGGCCTTGGGTTTCTCAACCTCATCTTCGCCGCCACTTCAGCCCAGCTCCCGCTCACCCCGCGCACTCTCGCCATCGCATCGTGGGCTTTGATCCTGGCTGCAATCACCATGCCCCTCTGCTGTTTCCTCTCCGCCTGGCGCAAGCCTCTGCGGCATCTCTTTCCCATCCCCGTCCTTTCCGTCACGACGGGACTTCTCGCAATCCTGATAGGAGGCTGGCCTCGATGAAACTCGGTCTGATCGCAATGAGCGGAGTCCGTGTCCGCAATGCTGAACTCCTCGCGCTGGGCCTCACTCTTCCCGGCTTCGTCGAACGCAGCCAGGTCATCGCCTCGCTCCCCAGTCTCGGCCTGCTCACCCTCGCCGGCCTCACTCCACCCGACGTCGAGATCCGCTACCTTGAAGTTGCAGATCTCGCTCAGGTCAACGGAGTCCCCGAAGAGTTCGACGCTGTTGCCATATCCAGCTTCTCCGCCCAGATATTCGAGGCGTACGCCCTCGCTGATCGCTATCGCGCTCTCGGCACTCGCGTCATCCTTGGCGGACTTCACGTCAGCGCCCTCCCCCTTGAAGCCCTCCGCCACGCTGACGCCGTAGTCATCGGCGAAGGCGAACCCCTCTGGCCTGCCGTCATCGCCGACCTCAAAGCCAGCTCGCTCAAGCCCATTTACGACGCGCGCTGCCACAACTTCAATTTCGCCAACTCACCCATGCCCCGCTTCGATCTCCTCGACATCGAGCGCTACAACCGCCTTACTGTCCAGACGCAGCGCGGATGCCCTTTCCGCTGCGAGTTCTGCGCCGCCTCCATGCGCATCTCGCCCACCTATAAAACCAAACCCATCGCCCGCATCATCGAGGAGATCCACTCGATCAAGCGCATCTGGAAGCGCCCTTTCATCGAATTCGCCGACGACAACTCTTTCGTCAACAAAACGCACTCCAAACAACTCCTCCGCGCCCTCGCCAAAGAAGAGATTCACTGGTTCACGGAAACCGACTTATCTGTCGCCGACGACGATGAACTCCTCGACCTCCTCCACGATGCCGGCTGCGCCGAAGTCCTCATCGGCTTCGAAAGCACGACCTTCTCAGCTGTAAACGGTATCGAGCAGCGTTCCAACTGGAAGGCCCGCAAAGTCGACCACTACCTTGAAGCCATTCGCAAAATCCAGGACCGCGGTGTACGGGTCAACGGCTGCTTCGTCCTCGGCCTTGACTCAACCGGCACCGGATCCTTCGAAGATATCTGGAATTTTGTCCAGCAATCCGGCCTCTACGACATCCAGATCACTGTGCAGACCGCCTTCCCCGCCACTCCGCTCTACACGCGCCTCAAACAGGAAGGCCGCATTCTTCGCGACGAAGCCTGGGACCTCTGCACGTTGTTCGACGTAAACTTCCAGCCCACAAAGATGAGCGTCGCCGAACTCGAGGCCGGCCTGCGCACTCTCATCCATCGCGTCTACGAAGATGATGTAGTTGCCGCCCGCCGCGCTGCCTTCCAACGCAACTACCGCCTCAAAAGACGCCAGTTCAGTGGGAAGCAAGTTGTCCGCAATGCGGCGCACCAACGGTCTTCTGCAGCATAAAAGTAAGCGGCGGATGTTGAACTAAATCTCATGTGGGTGCCCAGGTCCCTCGCAATTGGGGACCTGGATGGAAGTTCGCCTTGGAGACCCGCTCGGAAAATGCAACCAGATTGTTGCCAATGCGAGCTGAAAATTAGGAAAGAGTAGCCGCCTGCTGAATCGCCAGCAATCTCTCCAGCAACGGCTTCAACAAATCCAGCCTCAGCGCATTCGCTCCGTCCGACATCGCATGCGCCGGATCGTCATGCACCTCGAGGAACAGGCCGTCCACGCCCGCCGCAACCGCCGCCCTTGCCAGCAGAGGAATAAACTCCGGCTGCCCTCCGCTCACTCCATTGGCCGCCGAAGGCTGCTGCACCGAGTGCGTCCCGTCAAACACCACAGGGGCAAGCTCGCGCATCACGGGCAGCGAGCGGTAATCCACCACCAGCGTGTTGTAACCAAAGCTCGCCCCGCGCTCCGTCAGAAACACGCGCTCATTTCCCGTCGAGCGCACCTTCTCTACCGGATGCTTCATATCCCACGGCGCGACGAACTGTCCCTTCTTGATGTTCACCGCGCGCCCCGTCTTGCCCGCGGCAACCAGCAAATCCGTCTGACGGCAAAGAAACGCCGGGATCTGCAGCACATCCACGTGCTCGGCCGCGATCTCGCAATGGCGCGGCTCATGCACATCGGTCAGGACCGGTAATCCCGTGTCTTTCGCCAACCGGCCGAGAACTTTCGTGCCCTCCACCAGCCCCGGCCCGCGAAAACTCTTCACGCTCGTCCGGTTCGCCTTGTCGTAACTCGCCTTGAATATGTATGGAACACCGAGGTCGCTCGTGATCCGCTGAATGGCCTCTGCCATCCTGCGCACATGCGCTTCCGACTCGATCACGCAAGGACCGGCAATGAGGAATAGCCGCCCCTCTCCCACCCGTACCGGTCCAATCTCAAATGAAGGTTTCACTAGATCGATTCTAATCTTGGTGAATACTTGTCGTTACTGAATCACCGTCACCGAGTCCGTCTTCTCCGCCCCGCGCTTCGCCCGCTCCCCATAGCTCGCCTTCACGAACTCCTGGAACAGTGGATGCGGCTCCAGCGGCTTTGATTTGAACTCCGGATGGAACTGGCACCCAATGAAATACGGATGATCCGGGATCTCCACCATCTCCACATACGTCGAGTCCGGCGTCGACCCGCTGATCTGTAATCCGCCCCCCGTCAGCAGCGCCTCGTATTCCCGGTTGAACTCATACCGGTGCCGGTGCCGCTCGCTGATCTCCGTCGCGCCGTAAACGCGGTGCGCCAGCGTATCCGGCTGGATCACGCACGTCCACGCCCCCAGGCGCATCGTTCCGCCCATCTCTTCCACACCGAGTAGTTCGCGCAGCTTGTAGATCACCCGATGCTGCGTCGCCGGATCGAACTCGCTCGAGTTCGCATCCTTCAGCCCGCAGACGTTGCGCGCGTACTCAATGCACGCTGTCTGCATACCCAGGCAGATGCCAAAATAGGGAACCTTGTTCTCACGCGCATACCGGATAGCGTTCAGCATGCCCTCGATCCCGCGCTTACCAAAGCCGCCCGGCACCAGAATCCCATCGAACCCCTCCAGCTGCGCCTCGTAGCTCCGATCATCCGGCGTCTTCGACTCCAGTCCCTCCGCCTCGATCCACGTCACGTTCAGCTTCAGGTTCTCCGCAATCGCCCCATGCGTCAGCGCTTCCTTCAGCGACTTGTAGCTGTCCTCATACTCCACATACTTTCCAACGATGGCGATATTCACATCGTCCTTCGGATGATGCACGCGATGGATCAGTTCCTTCCACTTGCTCAGGTCCGCTTCCGGCGCATCCTTGTGCAAATATTTCAGGATCAGCCCGTCCAGCCCTTCCTGGGCAAAGTTCAGCGGCACCTCGTAAATCGAAGGCACGGTTGTCGCCCCGATCACTGCGCGCTCCTCCACGTTGCAGAACGCCGCAATCTTCTGCCGCATGTCCTTGCTCAGGTTGCGGTCGCTCCGGCACAGCAGCACATCCGCCTGGATTCCGATGCTCAGCAGTTCCTTTACTGAGTGTTGCGTCGGCTTGGTCTTCAGCTCCTGCGCCGCCGCAATCCAGGGGACCAGCGTCAGGTGAACAAAGACCGTATTCTCCCTCCCCAGTTCCTGCCGCATCTGTCGTATCGCCTCGAGAAACGGCAGCGATTCAATATCGCCCACCGTCCCGCCGATCTCCACGATCGTTACATCGTGTCCATTGGCCGAGACCTTCCGCATCGCATTCTTAATCTCATTCGTCACGTGCGGAATCACCTGCACGGTCTTGCCGAGGTAGTCGCCCCGGCGCTCCTTCAGAATGATCTGCTCGTAGATCCGGCCCGTAGTCAAATTGTTGTCGCGCGACAGCGGCGCATGAGTAAACCGCTCGTAGTGCCCCAGATCCAGATCGGTCTCCGCCCCGTCGTCGGTTACGAACACTTCGCCATGCTGAAACGGCGACATCGTTCCCGGATCGACATTCAGATAAGGGTCAAACTTCATCATGTTCACGCGCAGTCCGCGGCTCTCGAGCAGACACCCGATCGACGCCGCGGCAAGACCCTTGCCTAAACTGGACACAACTCCGCCCGTCACAAAGATATACTTTGCCGACATCGCTGCAACCTCACTATTTGAATGTTGGGTTTGGCCGTACCTGATGGGCACAATCAAGTATGGCAGAAACTGCGCCCCCTTTGGAAGACAAATTGCACAACGAGGTGCACCCGCTTTGCCATGCAGAAGCTAAATACACTTCCAGCAACAACTTTCCATTCTGCGCGCCTCGGGCCACCTCCGGCGCACAGAAACCGCAATCCACTCATCACAAACCGGCTTGCGCCTGAACAGCGCTTCATCAGGCCGCATGTATACTCCGTCTTGTTTCCTGACCGACTATCCCTGAGGTTCAAATGCCGCCTTCACGAGCTTCCCTGACGTGCCTTGCCCTTCTCCTCACTTCAGCTGTAGCCGTATCGCCCGCGCAGGAATCCGCGCCGCCTGCCCCAGCCTGTGTCGCCCTCGCAGACACCACCATTCCCACCAACTCCACCGTTCAAGCCAAAGTGATGAGCATCGACTCCTCCAAGCTGAAGCCGGGGAAGGAAATCTGGCTCAAAGTTGTGAATGGTGTTATTTATCAGGGCTGCACCCTTGAGCCTGACTCGGTCGTTTACGCGCATGTCATGTCCGCCAGCGGTGGAAAAGGCTCGACCTCGTCCGAACTCTCCCTCTCCTTCGATCGAGCTGACTGTTCCGGCCACGATAAGCAGCCATTCAAGCTTCGCGTTATCGCCGTCGTCGGCCCCCCTGACCAGAAACACAAGATGCATGACGATATGCCCAGCCAGGTGGCCGGCAGTGGCCGCCAAATCGACTCCGTTATGGCAGGTACCAATGCGGTCGACATGGACCTAAACCCCGGTGGTCCTCCTCACACCGTCCGCCCCGGCACCGTCGTCGGTGTTCCTAACCTCCAGCTCGAGCCCACGGCCGGTCCCGAGTGCAGCGACAAGATGACCAGCACGCAGAGCAAGATCCAGCTCGGTTCCGGCTCCGAACTCATCCTTGCTGTGACCCAAACCCGCTAGTCACAATTCTGTTAACCAACTTTCAAGCTGCGGCGTCGTAGAGCTGTAACACGCTGCTAAATCGAATACCGAGCGCCGCTCAATGCCCTTGATTCACCGTTCCCGCATATCTGTCCTGGCCTCCGCTGTCTTGTGCCCATTCACCGTCTTTGCTCAGTCCCCCGCTTCGTCTGCCCCTGAGCAACCCGCCGCAGCGCCTCACGTCATCTGCGCTCCCATGGCCGCCAACTTAGCCATTCCAAGTCGCGCCGCAATCGAGGCCAAGATCACAAATTTCGATTCCGCTCACCTCAAGGCCGGCAGCAGCGTCTGGTTCAAAATCGCACGTCCGTTTTACTATCCCGGCTGTGCCCTTGACGCCGATTCCGTCGTCTATGCGCATGTCATCTCTGTCAGTCCGTCTGAGGTCTCCCTCGCCTTCGACCGTGCCGACTGCAACCATCGTGATCAGCAGCCATTAAAGCTAAGGGTCATTGCCATCGTCGGCCCTCCGAGCGAGTCGCATCATATGCATGAGGACCTGCCCAGTGAGGTCGCCGGAGGTGCTCGGCAGATGGCCCAGGCAGTCTATGGAACGGACGAATTCGATGAGGAGCTCAATCCCGGAGGTCCGCCGCATACCATCCACCCAGGGGTCGTGGTTGGCATCAAGAACCTCAAACTACAGCCGACGGCAGGACCCGAATGCAGCGACAAAATCTCCACCGATGGCAACCGGATCCAGCTCGCTTCGGGCTCAGAGTTGATCCTTGCATTGACCGTAACGCGCGTCATCCACAAGCCGCAGCCCTCAGCACCCCAAGCCCCGCATCCCTGATCCGTCGTGCCATGAAGCCTTGGTCAATGCGAGACAGGCACGACGACGAAAGCTGATCAAGCAAGGGCAGCCAGGCGGCGATGCCGGCCGCCACTCACATCCCTGCCGCGACCCGCTGCAACCCTGATCCTTGTCCCACACCCTGCACCGGCTGGGACTGGTCAGCCGGCGGTGTCGAAGGGAGATAAATCACAAACACCGTCCCGGACGGCGTTTCTGTGCGCGAACGGAATCGCAATTTCCCGCCGTTCTTCTCCACGATATCTCGGGTCAGCCACAGTCCCAACCCTGTCCCGCCGCTGCCCTTGGTCGTGAAGAACTGGCGGAACAGTTGTGCCCGAATCTCCTTCCGGATCCCCGCGCCTGTATCTGCAACGGTTAATCGTGCATACTCCTTGCCCCTGAGCGAAACCGGCATCACGTGGATGCGCAAGTTCCCCCCATCTCGCATCGCGTCCAATGCATTGCCGATCAGATTTACCAGCGCCTGCCGGATCTCGCCTTCACTGCAGTATCCGAACGCCCGCTCGGCAGTGATGCGCTCCCGAATCTGCCGCTCCCGCAGTTTCCCGCGGAATAGCGCAACCGCTGACATTGCCAGCTCCGCCATATCCGTAAACGCAGGCTTCGCCGGCGCGCGGTGAAATCGCAATGTATGGTCCACGATTTCGCTGATTCGCTGGAACTCCTTCAGCGCCAGCTGCCCGAACGAGTGCGCCTCCTCCAGCGTTGCGCTATTCTCAACGAGAAACAGCAGATTCCCCAGTGCCTCCAGCGGATTGTTCACCTCGTGCGCCAGCGTCGCGACCAGCCGTCCGGCAACAGCCAGGTGCTCCGACTTGCGCAGCGCTTCATCGCTCTGGAACTGCCTTGCCGCTGCATCGCGGACCTGGAGCTGCTTCTCTCGTGCGTGGTACGCCACCTGGATTGCACTCAGCAGCATCTCTTTCCGCACCGGCCGGTCCAGCAGAATCAGGCTTCTCACCTCGATTCGCGCCTGGCTCGCCAGCGCGGCACATGCGGCTCCGTCGCGCTGCTGGTCAATAGAAGAACCGGCAGATCCGACCACACCGGCTGCGAATGCACAACGCGCTTGAATGTCTCGAAGTCCCCGCGCTGCAAAGCCTCATCGGTCACAATGAGGCCCAGCACCGCCGTGCAGTCCTGCCCGTCAACCTCTCGTATATTCGGCACACTCTCCGCTGCATATCCTGAAGCATTCAGGAATCCGGCGATCAATTCACCATCACGGCCCAAAGGAGCGACAACCAGGAACCGGGGAGCATTGGCAGCGGGTTCGGTCACAACAACGATTGTCCCCCCGTGTACTCTGGCGTACTGGTTAGAATTCTCAAAAATTCTTCAGCGGCTCTCCAATAGCCAGCCTGCCGCTGCTCATCTTCATCTCGCGGATCCAGCGCTCATGTGGTCCCGACCGCCGCTTCATCACCGAAACTGGCGCGCGAGCGTAGTTCCTCCCGCACCTGGACTGCCCTCGATTAAACAGAGAAAGCCCTGCGCCACCCACCATAAAAAATGCCATCCAGCCCCGCTATTCCCGTAGATAGACGTTTATCCATATACCCAACGCACTCCATTTGTCGCTGTGTCGTCCTCTGGCAAACAGTTAAATCCCTTGCTTTTTCCGACACGTAACGTAGATGCGTTCAGGCGGCGTCTGTTTGCTCGCAAGCGGAAACCGTTGACTCGCTTAGGTGTGATTTTGGACGACCAAAGTGTGCCGAGCCTGCCCGGAGAACTCGCACCGAAAAGTAACCGAAGGAACAGCCAATTCCTTCCTCCGCGAATGCGTTCTGACCCCCCTGGGCTCAAAAAACCGGTCGCGATTTGCAGTTCATTTCCGTCCCGCGAAGCACAATTAAGAGCGAACCCGAATCTCGCTCCACATCACTTTCGGCTGAACCGGGCTGCCAGGCAGGGCCTGTCGGCTTCGCGTTGCATCCCATTCATTTCGGGGAATTTACAGCCAAGTTCAATCCTTGGAAATATTTACATCCACGATTGGCCGTAAACCATTGAAAACATTAGCCCCCCGAGGGGGGGCGCGGGATAAGTCTGGCCTTTTTGCTGACGCGCTGTGCTAAGAAGACCGCTGGTCGCTACCCAGTCCCCGCCAAACCATGACTCAGTCAAATGGTCCCCTCGTCACCTTGTCACCTTGTTTCTTTGTTCCCTTGTCCCCCGTCCATTCGTCCACCCAGTCATTCACCGTCTTCCACCAGAGCTGCGAATTCTGCGGCTTCAGCACCCAGTGCCCCTCATCCGGGAAGTACAGCATCTTGCTCGGCACGCCCAGCATTTGCAGGGTGTCGAACAGCTGGAAACCTTCGCTCACGTCGAGCCGGTAATCGAGTTGACTATGAACAACGAGTGTAGGCGTCTTGAAGTTCTTCGCCGCAAGCGAAGGCGACCACTTCCGGAATGGGTTCTCGCTGTCAGGCTTGCCGTAGTAATCCCACGGACTGCCCTTGAACTCCCAGATGTTGAACCAGTCCTCCTCCGTCGAGCCGAACGCAGACTCGGCATCGAACATGCCGTCGTGCGACACGATGCACTTGAACCGGTTTGTATGCCCGAGCACCCAGTTGGCCATGTATCCGCCATAGCTCGCGCCCAGCGCGCACTCCCGGTTCTTGTCGATGAACGGATAGTGCTGCTCCGCATAGTCCAGGCCCGTCATCAGATCGCTGAACGGCTTGCCTCCCCAGTCGCCATTCACCCGATCCACAAACGCCTGCCCATACCCGGTCGAGCCGCCCGGATTGATCATCACCACCACGTAACCGTTCGCCGCAAACAGCTCCGCATTCCACCGGTACGACCACGCGTCGCCCCACGCCCCCTGCGGCCCGCCGTGGATCAGAAACTTCACCGGATACTTCTTCGCCGCATCAAACCCCGGCGGCCGAATGATGAACCCCTGTTCCTTGGTCCCATCCGCCGCCGTAAACCAGAAGCTCTCCATCTTTGGCAGGTCGAGCTGGGCGAGACGGGCGTCATTCAGATGAGTTATATGCGATTCTTTCGCGAGTTCGTCGACTATTTCTGGCGGAGATGCGCCCTGGCCCATTGCAATGGACCGGAGCGTATGTCCAATTCCCGAAGAATCAACAGCCACGATTTCCGAGGGCGAAGCTACTGCCATCTTTGTCGCGATAAGCAGTTTCCCGTCCGACATTGGATGCAGGCCGCTGTATTCTCCGCTTTTCGCGAGCCTCATGATCGGTGCCCAGCGACTTGGTTGCGAGTTCAGAGCGCTGTCTATCTGGTCCAGTGCGTAGATTCTTTCTTCACCGTGTTCTCCGCTCGTGAAATAAATTGCGTGAGAGTTCTCGGGACCCCACGCAAACTCATCAACCCAGTTCTCAAACTTCGGCAACAAGTACTTGATCGCCTTCGCCCCGCGGTCATACAACGCCAACCGGAACTTATCGCTCTCATACGCCGCCCGCTCCTGCGATCTCCACGCCAGCCACTTCCCATCCGGCGAGTACGCCGGACTCATATCGCCGCCCAGTGCCGTGCTCACCTTTACCGGCTTCGCATCAGGATTCGTCAGATCGAGAGTAAAGATATCCGAATTCGTGCTCACCGCCTCCTCTGGAACATCCTTCTTCACAAAGGCAATTTCCTTCGAATCGGGCGAGATCGCGCAGCCGCACCCCAGCGGGTCGGTTGGGTAGTCCGTCGGCACATCGTGCGTATCATTCGGCGTCAAATCGCGAATCTTGCCGCTCTCCACCTCAACCAGGAACAAATGCGAACGCTTGTCGCCCGTAAAGTGGTTCCAGTGCCGATACATCAGGTGCGTAAAAATCTGCGCCTTCACCTTACTCTCAGCCTTGGCTTTGTCCCGGTCCGCGTTGCACTGATCGCCCGTCTTAGCATCGCCAAGCGTGATCGGCGCGCAATCCGGATACACCGCCGAAGTGAACACCACGAACTTCCCATCGGGCGACCACTTCGCGTTATCCGCCTCCGTCGCAATCGACGTCAGCCTCTTCGCATTGCTTGTCATACCTGTCGCGCCATCGAAATCCGCGACCCAGACCTGCCCTCCGCCCTCACGGCCGCTCACAAACAACACTCGCTTCCCATCCGGAGCGAACTCGAGCCCGTCATCCCCCGGCTGAGCCACAGAAAGCTTGACAGGCTCTCCACCCGCAATCGCCTGCACCCACAGCTCCGGCGTCTTCGTGTTCTTCTCCAGATCCACGGTAGTGACCGAGTACGCCAGCCATTTCCCGTCCGCCGACAAGGCCGTCCCGCCCAGACGCTTCATGTGCATCATGTCTTCAAACGTCATCGGACGCTTCGTCTGTGCCTGAGTTGTTAGGAATGTCGCAAAGAAACCTGCAAAGAAAACAAACAACCAGAATCTACGCATATCGTTCCCCTCGCGCCTGCCTTCCGCGCGAAGAAGAAGTGTACAACCGCCGCCGCGTTCAGCTGTCTGCGATCAGCATTTCAGTTTTCTATGAGATTGGAAGTCGAACCTCTGAGGAGCTGGTTCCCTTGTTCCCTCGGTTCCTGTTCGCTGCTTCTAAGCTGCTTGCAACTCCAGCAGTATCCCCGCTCCGCGCGGCTCGAAGTTCATGGCGCTCGCCTTGCCGTTGTTCTCGCGCAGAATCGATGCGCACATACTTAACCCGAGGCTCGTGGATTCTTCTCCGGCTGGCTCCGGAACGAATGGATCGAAGGCCCGCGCTGGAACCGTAAACTTTGCCCCGCTGTGCGCCACCAATATCTGCACGTGATCTTTTTCCATTGCGGCTTCCAACCGAACCGTCTTCTCCTGCGTCGTGTCCAGTTTCTCCACCGCGTCCATCGCAAATTGCAGGCAGTACAGCACCGCCTGCCTCACCTGTTGTGCGTTCCCTAAAATCCGCGGAAGAGCCGGCGCAATCTGCACCCTGAAGTCGATGGATCTCTGCACAAACTCCGACCTGTGCAGTTGCTCGAGGTCGCTCAGCAACTCCGTCACAGAGATCGCTGCAATCTGATCACCCTGCGGGCGAGACATCCGCGCCAGGCTTTCCAGCGTAAGCCGCATATGCCGAGCCTCGGTCAGGATTGCTTCGATTGCCTTGTGCGCCTGTGGATTCAGATCCTCGGTTTCATCCAGCAGCGAAGCGTATCCAAGGATCACTGTGAGGGGATTGTTCAGTTGCCGCGTCACATTCCCCGCCAGTTGCCCCAGCCCTACAAACTTCTCCGCATCCACCAGCTTTTCAAGCATCATGGTCTGGCTGCGCAAGGCCTGCAGCCGCGTCGCCAGAACCTCGAGTGGGAGCAGATCCACTGCCGTGATCGGCTCCTCCGGTCTTTCAAATCCGGCAAGGAGAATTGCCCCCTCGGTCGAAGACCGCCCCCGCAGTGGAACGGCTTGCAACGTGGTGAGCTTAAGCCGGATGAGATCGTCGCCCGGAACCAGGAATGGAGTCAGATCCAGATCAAACGTCTGCGCATGCTGGATGGTCGCTGGCACATTTGACGAATCCAGAAATCCCGCGACCGGTATCCGCAGAACGAGTGCTTCAAGCGCTGTCAGGGTCGCATCATCGAAGCCCGCCGAACCCGCAATCTGGTATTTCCCTGAACCCTGCAGAAAGATGATGGCCGCCTGCTTGAATCGACTGTTCGAGGCAATCGACTGGCAAACCATTCCGGATTGCCCGTCGAAATCCTCCACCCGCCGCCGCGCCAGGCTCAGCCGCGTGTAGGCTTCCATCTCCTCTCGCGCGTGGCGCTCTCTCTTTTCGCCGGTATGATTGATTGCTACCTGGTCTTCCAACGCAATCAGGATCATGCCGATGGCTGCGACCACCTTCGACATCACAATCACCCGGTCCTCTATGATTCCCGGGTGGCCGATGTGAAAGAGCGGAAGCGCCTCTCCGATGTTGAGCGACCAACCGACAAACCCCAACGCCGCCAGCAGAGTTCCCGTTGAGAAGCGCCGAAACACATAAAACACAAGCAGAGCCGTCGTCAGGTGAATGGCGCATTCAACAAACGTAAGAGGCCAGCCGCCTCCAACCCTGAAGCAGATCCAAAGTCCTGTCGCACCAAGGATGATACAGAGCAGAAGCGGAATGACCTTCGGTATGTCCCGATGCGATATCGCCCAAGCGCATGCGACGAATAGCGACAATCCCCCCAGCGCCGGAAACAGCAGAAAGCTGTTCCCAGTGGGAGTGACGCCACCATAAACCCCGTAGATCAGCACCGCATAAGCGATCAGCGGAACAATGAACGGCACAACATAAAGGATCCGAAGGCGACCTATCCTGAACCGAAGCGGCGTCAGGGATGCCAGAAAAAGCGCCGAGCTGATCAGAATCGCGGTTTCACCCGTCGCGACCATCCACGGATGCTCCGTGGCGCTCGTGTAGTTCCAGAGGCCCAGGTTGTAGAACTGCAACATCCGAATACACGCGAACAAAAAACCTAGGAACCATAGCAGCGTTCGCGTATTCCTGAACCGTATGTAGAGTTGGCAGAAGGCCGGCAGCAGAAGCACCGTCAGAATCAATGCGGGAAGGTGATAGCTGTCGGCCATGGAAATGCGAGTCTCTCCTTAGACGTCCGTGCCTTGAAGCAGGTCACGGCGTCCATTTAACGGCTTGCCGGGGGCAGCATCTGACTTTAATCAGTGAGCTTAAACCATTGATCTCGCACGGTAAATGCCGATCTTCAGTCGGGGGTGAAACGCGCCCCTCGGTTGCAGGTGTCGGCATCATACGGTTTCCTGGCTCCGCCACCCGAGATTTTGCGACCACCCGTGTCCCCTGTCCATACGTCTAACGTGGTAACAAGAGAAGAGAGAGTCCTCTCTGCGGTCCTCCGCGTTCCCGGGGCTTAAGGAGTTCAAGACGTGAGAAATCATTGGTGGCTCGCGCTCGCTATGGCAGGAGTCCTGACCCTCGCAGCAGGCGCGCAGGATAAGGACAGCTTTACGCCCATGCCCCTCGACGCAGGATTCGGCAAGCTCGATCTCTCCGAGCCTCCCACGCCGCCCGACGAAATCATTAAGAAGTTCGCGGCCAAGGAGAGTGAATTCCGCGAGGCCCTCAACCACTATACCTATCGGCGTATGGCTCGGGTTCAGACCTTGGACGATGACAACAAGGTAGACGGCGAGTGGTACCAGGTTGATGACGTCACCTTTGATCCCACAGGCCGACGCATGGAAAAAACGGTCTTCGCGCCCGAGAACACGCTTCAGCGCGTCAGCATGTCCCCATCCGATCTGCAGGACATCCAGAAGGGATATCCCTTCGTCCTCACCACGGAGGAGATAGCCCAGTACAACGTCAAGTATGTGGGCAAGCAGAAGGTTGACGAGGTCGATTGCCTGGTCTTCGACGTAGCCCCCAAGCAGATCGAGAAGACCAAGCGCTATTTCTTAGGCCGCATCTGGGTCGACTCCAACGATCTCCAGATCGTTGTCACCAACGGCCGCATGGTTCCCGATGACACCCGCAAGAACAATGAGGACTTGCACCCCCCGTTCATGACCTGGCGCCAGCAGATCGACGGCCACTACTGGTTCCCCGTTTACACCAAGGGTGAAGGCATTCTCCACTTCAAGGGCGGCAGTTACAGCATGGCCGAAGATGTCCACATCCGGGACACGATCAAGTACACCGACTATAAGAAGTTCGGCTCAACCGTGAAGATTATCTACGATGGCCAGGACATCACCCAGAACGGGCAGCAGACCGATCAGCCCGGCCGGCAACAGAAACAGCCCGCCCCTGCCAAGCCTCAGAAGTAGTGCTCCAGAAAGCTCTAAGCCAGTAGCAGTTCGTCAACGATCTCTAACTGCTGCTGGCACCGGCTGCACCGCACATTGTCCCGTTGTCCACTCGGCTCACTCCCCCTGGAACTCAGCGACAAACAGCTCAGCCCGCCGCCCATCTTTTGAAATTCCGATATGTGCAATACCAGCGGTCTGAACCCGCGCGCCGTAAGGTCCTTAGCCGGATTCGGGAACCCTTCTGCTGAGAGCACCCGTTCATTCACCCGCACGCAGTTAGCTCCGTAGCTCTCCGCTGTGACAGCCCGACAAAGAAATGAGGGTCCGCCTCGTCACCGTGTCCTCGGTCCCTAACGACCCTAATTGTGAGGTTTCAATAGATTGTCCATCTGATCGGGACCTGTAAAGCTGGGTTTGCGAAGACTCAGGACTGCAGGAGACCAGATGGACTATCACAAGAATGCCCGAACTGTAGTGTGG
>Ga0157369_10000084_pt1 | contig 130587 bp, 114 predicted proteins | sample C25metaG_FD_113461 | JGI IMG/M metagenome (GOLD analysis project Ga0157369, IMG submission 113461) | Corn rhizosphere microbial communities from Kellogg Biological Station, Michigan, USA - C2-5 metaG | ecosystem: Host-associated > Plants > Roots > Rhizosphere > Soil | place: USA: Michigan... | reverse complement strand
GGTTGCAAACCGAATCGCAGTTCGGCGCGATCGTCATCAAGACCTCGCCCGATGGCGGTGTGACGTACCTGCGTGACGTCGCGCGCGTAGAGCTGGCCGCATCCGAGTACGGCTTGCGCTCGCTGCTCGACAACAAGCCGGCTGTCGCACTCGGTATCAACCAGCAGCCCGGCGCGAATTCGCTCGCGATTTCGGATCAGGTTCGCAAGGACATGGCCGAACTCAAGAAGGATTTCCTGGCCGGCGTGGATTACGACATCGTCTATGACCCGACGCAGTTCGTGCGTTCGAGTATCGAGGCGGTGATCCATACGCTGCTCGAAGCGATTACGCTCGTCGTGATCGTCGTGATCGTGTTCTTGCAGACGTGGCGCGCATCGATCATTCCGCTCGTGGCTGTGCCTGTCTCGATCGTCGGTACGTTCTCGTTGTTGCTTGCGTTCGGCTTTTCGATCAACGCGTTGTCGCTGTTCGGGATGGTGCTCGCGATCGGGATCGTGGTCGACGATGCGATCGTCGTCGTCGAAAACGTGGAGCGCAATATCTCCGCCGGCTTGAGTGCGAGGGCGGCCACTTACCGCGCGATGCGAGAGGTGAGCGGGCCGATCATCGCCATCGCGCTGACGCTTGTGGCCGTGTTCGTGCCGCTCGCGTTCATGAGCGGCTTGACGGGCCAGTTCTACAAGCAGTTCGCCATGACGATCGCTATCTCGACGGTGATCTCGGCGTTCAACTCGTTGACGCTTTCGCCGGCGCTATGCGCGATCCTACTGCGCGGGCACGATGCACCGAAGGATTGGCTGACGCGCGCGATGGATCGTGTGCTCGGCGGCTTCTTCAATCAGTTCAACAAGGTGTTCAAGCGCGGCTCGCAGTCGTATGGCCACGGTGTCACGCGCGTGCTCGGTCGTAAATCGCTGATGCTCGGCGTTTATGCGGTGCTCGTTGGCGCAACGTTGCTGGTCACGCACGTCGTGCCGGGTGGTTTCGTGCCGGCGCAGGACAAGGAATACTTGATTGCGTTTGCGCAACTGCCGAACGGGGCGACGCTCGATCGAACCGAAAGCGTGATCCGCGAGATGGGCGACTTCGCGATGAAGCAGCCCGGCGTCGAGCACGCCGTGGCGTTCCCGGGCTTATCGGTGAACGGCTTCACGAACAGCTCGAGCGCGGGCATCGTGTTCGTCACGCTCAAGCCGTTTAAGGATCGCGGTTCGAAGGCGTTGTCGGCCGGAGCCATCGCCGGTGCATTGAACCAGAAATATGCCGGCATCAAAGGCGCATTCGTCGCCGTGTTCCCGCCGCCGCCGGTGCTTGGCTTGGGTACGCTCGGCGGCTTCAAGCTGCAGCTCGAGGATCGCGGCGCACTGGGTTACGCGCAGCTCGATGAAGCGACGCAAGCATTCATCAAGCGCGCGCACGAAGCGCCCGAGCTGGGGCCGCTCTTCACGAGCTATCAGATCAACGTGCCGCAGTTGAACGTCGATCTCGATCGCGTGAAGGCTAAGCAGCTCGGCGTGTCGGTCACCGACATCTTCAACACGATGCAGATTTATTTGGGCTCGCTGTATGTGAACGACTTCAACCGCTTCGGCCGCGTCTATCAAGTGCGCGTGCAAGCGGATGCACCGTTCCGTGCGCATCCCGACGATATCTTGCAGTTGAAGACGCGCAACGCCGCCGGTGAAATGGTGCCCCTGTCCTCGCTCGTGAAGGTCACGCCCACGTTCGGGCCGGAAATGGTCGTGCGTTACAACGGCTACACGGCTGCCGATATCAACGGCGGCCCGGCGCCGGGCTACTCGTCGGACCAGGCGCAAAACGCCATCGTCCGCATCGCCAAGGAAACCTTGCCGCGCGGCGTGAAGTTCGAATGGACCGACTTGACGTATCAGCAAGTGTTGGCCGGCAATTCGGCGATCTGGGTGTTCCCGATCAGCGTGCTGCTCGTGTTCCTCGTGCTGGCGGCGTTGTATGAGAGCTTGACGCTGCCGCTCGCTGTGATCTTGATCGTGCCGATGAGCGTGCTGTCCGCGTTGACGGGCGTGTGGCTGCTGCATGGCGACAACAACATCTTCACGCAGATCGGTTTGATGGTGCTCGTGGGGCTGGCGTCGAAAAACGCGATTCTGATCGTCGAGTTTGCACGTGAGCTCGAGCACGACGGCCGCACGCCGGTGGCCGCCGCGATCGAAGCGAGCCGCTTGCGCTTGCGCCCGATCTTGATGACGTCGATCGCATTCATCATGGGCGTGGTGCCGCTCGTGCTGTCGACGGGCGCCGGTTCCGAAATGCGTCATGCGATGGGGATCGCCGTGTTCTTCGGGATGCTGGGCGTCACGCTGTTTGGCCTGATGTTGACGCCGGTGTTCTACGTGGTGCTGCGCAAGTTGGCGGGCGGCACGATCCACGTCGCGGGCAAAGACTCGAAAGACGACACGGATGTCGACGAACCCGCGCTGTCGGACGCTTAAGGCTTAGAGGAAAAAACAATGAAACGAATGGATTCGGTTGCCGGCGGTGCGCGTGGGAACGGCGTGCAACGCCTAGCGCTGCGCGCGTTGGCCGGTGGGCTTTTGATGGCGCTCGTGGCGGCTTGCTCGACGGGGCCGACTTACAAACGGCCCGATGTCGATACGCCGCAAGCGTTCAAGGAAGCGCCGCTGCCCGCTTCCGAAGCGGGTACGTGGAAAAGCGCGCAGCCGGCGGAAGCGGTGCAGCGTGGCCAATGGTGGACGGTCTTCAACGATGAGACGCTGAACAAGCTCGAAGAGGAAGCGGCTTCGGCGAACCAAGATTTGAAGGCGGCTGCCGCACGGGTGCGCGAATCGCGGGCGGGGCTCGACGCCGCTCGTTCGGCCTGGTTCCCCGAGCTGGGCGTGGGCTTCGGCCCGACGCGCGAGCGCTTGTCGCCGGCATCGCAAGGGCTACCGCAGAATGCGTACGTGCCGCCTGTCACGCTGTGGCGTGCGCAGTCGACCGTATCGTATGAAGCGCCGCTATTTGGGCGCGTGAGCGATAACGTCGCCGCGAGTCGCGCCGATTCGCAACAGAGCGAAGCGTTGTTCCGATCGGTGCAGTTGGCGTTGCAGGCCGATGTCGCGTCGAACTACTTCTCGTTGCGTGAACTCGATACAGAGCAGGATCTGTATCGCCGCACGGTCGCGTTGCGCGAAGAAGGGCTCAAGCTCGTCAAGCATCGCTACGATGCGGGCGAAGTCAGCGAGCTCGATTTTCAGCAAGCGACCAATTCGCTCGCGAGCGCGAAGGCGGACGCGGCGGGTATCGCGCGGCAACGTGCGGCGTCGGAGCATGCGCTCGCCGTATTGCTCGGCAAGCCGCCAGCGGAGTTTGCGTTCCCGCAGCAGCCGCTGGAGCCTGTGCTCGCTCGCGTGCCGGCGGGGTTGCCGTCTTCGTTGTTGGAACGCCGGCCCGATATCGCCGCCGCCGAACGTGCGATGGCGGCCGCGAATGCACGCGTGGGGCTGGCGAAATCGGCCTTCTTCCCGCAGCTCGATATCACGGGTGCGTTCGGGTATGAGGCGTCCGGTTTGAGCCAGTTGTTCAAATGGACGAGCCGTACGTTCTTGCTGGGGCCGTTCGCCGGTACCGCGCTCACGCTGCCGATTTTCGACGGCGGCCGCCGCAAGGCTGATTTGACGCGCGCGAGGGCGCAGTATGACGAGCAGGTGGCGAACTATCGCCAGCAGGTGCTGGTTGCGTTCCGTGAAGTCGAAGACAGCTTGGCCGATCTGCGGTTGCTCGACGATCAGATCAAGGCGCAAAACGACGCGGTTACCGCGGCCGCACGCGCCGAGCATCTGTCGGAAGCGCAGTACCGCGAAGGGCAGGTCAACTATCTCGACGTGCTCGATAGCCAGCGCACGGTGCTGCTGGCGCAACGCCAGGCGAGCCAGTTGGCGGGCTCGCAAGCCGTGGCGACGGTCAGTCTCATTCGCGCGCTGGGCGGCGGGTGGGGCGATATGAAGCCGAGCGATACGCAGCAAGTGGCCAAGCAGTGATGGCGCGCGCCGCTGGCTCGCACGGTATGCCGGTGCGAGCAGGCGGCGCGCCTTGAACCGACGGAGCATCGATCGCCCGTGGATTGGCGCGATCGGTGTTTCGTTTACGTGCTACGTGCGCGCCATGGCGCACGAAGAATGCGAGGTAAATGATGAACTCGACGGTTGTCGTTGACGACGTCGCGCAGAGCGCAAGCTTCGAAGAATTCATGAGCTCGCTGCGCGATCCCGCGTTTGCCGCTCCGATCGTATCGGCGAGGCGGTTTTCGGATGCGCTGCATATCGATCTTCAAACGCTGGCGAAGCAAGCCGGCGTGCATCGCAATACGCTGAGCCGGATGCCGGCGTCGGAGAGCGTTCAGCGGTTTTTGCGCGAGGCGTTGCGCGTGATTCGTGCGGCGACGGATGCGCATGGTTGCGTGAAGCAAGCGTTGTTTTGGTACCGGAATGAGCCGTTGTCGGATTTCGAATATAGGACGGCCGAGCAGCTTGTGTGCGGTGGGCGGACCGAGGATGTGCTGCGGCATATAGTGTTGCATCAGTCGCGAGGCGGTGCGCGCGGGTTCGGTATTTGCGCTGTTCCGGCTGCTTAAGCGCTTGCGAATTGCTCATCCGCGGCCGCTGGCTAATGCATGCGCGTTGCGCGGCCGCTATGCCACCGCAGATATCGGAACACGCATCAGAACAAAAGAGAATGTGTCCCACCGTGGCGCTGATGCATTATTTGAGCGACGCAGCAGCGCCGTGCATGCTGGCGCCAAGTTTTAGTTGCTGGCGCGAACTTCTGTAAGTAGCGTGTCAATAGTGTTTCGCGGCCGATCAATTTTCCCGCGCGAGGACTGCCCGCTCAGCGGAGGTCTAGTCGCTGCACGGCCACGCTAGGAACATCTGCTCATGGCTCGAACATCCTAAGGCAAGCCGGCCCTCGAGGCATGGAAGCAAAAGGATCTGAAAGCGCTTGGCGCCGACTCCGGTGACACATATATATCGCGTGCGCGTTGCGCGTCTGTGTGTTTGACAACGACAATGATCGGAAGTGAGCGCGCACAAAGAGCATTGCGGGAGACGGTCAGATCGGTCCTGACGCACACGCCCCTGAGGATGGCCCCGCTATGTCAAAACAGTACACGAACCAAGTCCCTAAACAGCAGTTGCAACTTCAACGGGGGCAGCAGCGGCATAAGGCTGCCAAGAAAACGAAGCCACGCGAGATAGCAAGTCAACGGCAAAATGCTCAGAAAAAAATGCCCGAGACATACGTCGACCGAACACGACCAACGAATCCTGGACCACGCCGCCCCGAGACGGGTCCGGGGGATATCGTGGGAGCGATCAATATCGTCGGCGGAGTCATGCAGAACTTCCTCGCTACACAGAGGGGGCCTATCCATCGGTCCGCCACTGCAGCGCGCTACCGGAGCCGGGACCCGGTAGCTTCCGCCGCCCTTGCCGCCCTCATCATTGTGAATCTCATTACAGGCACTGCGGCGGCTGTGAATTCTGGCGCCAGGCACGGTGGCCTCGACGCAGACGGCCCCGAGCCGTCACGGGAACCGGGGGCAGACGCCGAGACCGGGAACGCCCCTCCCGGCAACCCGGCCTCCGCCGCACACGGGTCCGCGCCTCAGAGATCGGTCGATCCGCCGCCGGTGCAGGGCGCCGCTTTCTCGGGGTCGATCCGCGATAAGCGTAGCGCGCGCGGCGCGACGAGATTTACACAGGAACAACTCGAAAACATCCGGCGCCGGAATCAACCACCCGCTTCGAATCGTAACGCCAATCATAATCCGGTTAGTAATCTCGATAACAATCCCATCGGCGATCTCAACGAAGTCAAATCTAATGATCCGAACCAGGCGCATAGGCGCCGTCTAGGCAATACTCATGACAGACCTGTCGCTGAGGAATACGATCCCGATCGCCGTTACAACTGGAATATCATGGAGGATTTGGATATGAGTTGGGATCTCTATTACAAAATGAGGAATGCGAGCAACAATACGGTCTATCCAATTGAAAAAATAAGTGTATTCATGGAGAAATTGATAATGGCATCGGGGTCGCTTCCGAATCTAATAGAACCTGTTTTGTGGAATATGGGAATTGATCCGTATAAGGAAATGAGTGCAACTATCGGGCAGGCAGACCAGCCAATGCCCGTGAGTGCGGAGACGGTGACGCCAATGGATCTGGTTCTGCATTTTTGTACGTCCAAAAAGCTTGGATACCAGGTTCTCGGCGCTGATCAGGAAACGATCGATTTTATAGAACGTATCACAGATTTGGAGATGTACGAATATGAGAACTTTGTTACTAAAAGAGCGCTTAAGCCGATGGAGCACGGATTTAGAAATCGAGGGGAGGTTGATATCCTAAAAAAGCTTGAGAAATTTGGAGTGGATCCTGAGGACAAAGCGATTCTTCGTCGAGTCACTGCCCGCAGGAGCGGCTACGGCCACCCGGAAATAGGTACAAGAGGAGACGTTGGTCTCATACAAGGAGACCTTGGGACTATAATCGACGTCGAAAAAGACGGGACCATCCAGCGTTTCGCTATCGTTCCTCATCTCCCAAACGGATTGTTACATATACCGCATAACCATCAGCGATGGAAAACATGGATGCGGACATTGGGTGGAAACGAGTTGTTCTTCAGAGATCCTGAGGCGCTCCCGGAACAATTGCATCTCGATATCGACCGCGACGAAGGCGGGTCGTCTCCCATAGATACTGTTCGTAAGGCTGTCAAATACACGTTTAAACCAATTGTCAAGAATACAATGGCGCACATGCAAAGCCTAATTGACAATCATTCAACCGGCTGGGAAATGGTGCATATGTCCCTTGGTCTTTACATTCCGTACTATGATTACGTAAGGGCTGTTATAAATGACGATTACAAAGGGGCGTTGTGGATTCTCGGTTTTGAGCTTGTGCCGAGGGTTGGTGAGACCGCGAAAAGATTATTTACAATGAAAAGGATTTATATCCCGAAATCGGTAACGAGTAGAATTCCACAAAAAATAAAAAAGGTCGGAAAGAAATTAATAAATTATGGTGAACAGGTTTATGAGAATGGTGTTGAGGGTGCAAAGACTGCAAATGGGTTGGGTATGTTCGTGAAAAGACCTAAACTGCGAAGAGCAGGGGCGCGAGGATTCGCCCGCGTCAGTAAGGAAGAGAGCGAAGATGACGAATGATGAACTGCATTGATAAGTACCGAGAGAGGAGCCGCGTATTCAGATATGTAATTGCATGGTCATGTTTGATCGAGTTCTTCGAAAATAGCCGGCGGAAGGTGGTGTTGTTGCACCATTCTGTCATTAATGATCGGAGTCAATGCCTGTCGAAGGCAGCGTGAAACGGTATTCAACGGTTGGTCTTCAGTTCCCTCTACCGGAACGGTGGAGACGACCGGCTCACGACCGCGAAAGTTCTTGAACCTGCTAGAAAAGAATGCCGTTGCGCCATTGTCGCTGACCCAGCTCCGGTTGCTGAAGAAAAAATGACGACCACGGCGTGTTTGTCGCCATGGAGTTCATTGCGCCAGGCATGGCCAGGGAAGTGCCGACTGTGGGTCCATCGGTCGTTTGTCCGCCCGTCGTGCCGGCAAGTGTGCCGAAAAGCGGGCTAACAAGTTCGTACAGCTTGTAAAACGTTGTCCATTTGTTCGCCCCCCCCTGGAGGTGGGCTTCCATAGGCTGCTGCGACGCCGCGCCTTGCAATTGCCGCAGGACGCGTTCGCTCGAAGCTTGGATATTTCGGTACCAGCCCTGATCCGACAGTGGCGCTTGGTTCCGCCACTCTTGCGCGAGTTTGTTCTCTTCGCGCGCCTTTGTTGCCCGCTTAGCAGTAGCGATGCGTCGAAGGTCAGCGTGTGTAAGTGACATTTCGCTAGATTCCTCAAGGGCGTTGTCGGGCGCGAATCGGCCGAACGGCGCAAGCAGACGATTACTGGGGCATGGTAAGCACTGTATTTAATTTGCGCCGAAACCGTTATCAGAGCATGGCCCCACAGATGGGGCGACGTGTGTTGGTGACTCACATGCTGGGAGCTGGGCGCGGCACAGCGCAAGGGTCTTTAGTCGGAGTTGGGATCGCACCGGATCTAAGGTTTTACATTTGCACGACCAGGTTAGTCTTGGCGATTTGTTTCGACGACGCTCTCGATCTGAGCCTGATTCTCACTTCTGCCGGCGTAGCCGCCGCCCACCAATCTGTTCAGGGTGTTCTTGTCGTCGTCTTGCGCGAAGTGCTCAGCGAGATAGTATGCAAAGGTCCTTCCTGGTGCGCCGGCGACTTGCCCTGTGAGACCCACTACCGCCTGCTTGCCGTAGCCGTCCACCTTGCTCGGAATGTCGAGATTCGACAGCTTCTGCAGGTTTTTGGCTACGGTCACGAGCCGTCCACTTCCGGTTAGCATCCCCGCCGCTTGCATCGCTTTTGCAAACGGACCGCTGGCTACGGCAATCACATCCAGCACCGTGCGAACCACCGCTTCCGTGTATTCGTGCCGCTGGAAAGCGAGCCAAGCCGAATAGAAGGGCACGACCCATTGCATGCGGTGGATCATCTTTTCTAATCTTGTTTCTCCATAAGCTTCGTACTTGAATGCATCGACTATATTGTCGGCTAAATAGTTGCCGGCATCCTCGAAGGCAAGGTGTATATTTGCATAGTTTTCAAGTAGTCTCGTTACTATTATGTTGTATCTATTGATATCTTTATTCTTGGTATTGAAAAATAAATTCAAATGCCGTCTGATCCAATGATCCTGTCCTTCTTTGTTTGTGGGTACGCGAATCAAAGGGGGATGATGTGCGGGCGCGATAATATACGATTCGCGACGTCCCAGATGTTTGTCGTCGACCTCCAAGAGGTACCCGATGGAGGTCATCTCGGATCTCTGAAGATCGCCTTCGCGCGTCCATGAATCATTGCCTCTGACCGGCTCGACCAGGGTAATCGTTTTCAAGGTGTAAGTGCCGCCTCTCGTAGGGCCGAAATTGTAGATGCTCCGCGCTGTTTCATTGAGCTCGCGTGTGATGTTTTGAGCGGCCACTTCTTTTACGGTCGCGATCATACTCCAGTATATTTTATTTAGATTGGGTAGATCTTTGATCCGAGCATCGTATCTTTGATTAAAGGTGAATGATCTCGTCTGGTAGTCGATGTAACAATTAATGCCTGAGTCGAGGTACCAATCGCTCGCGGTACTCGGGATGGAGAAGAACGCCCAGGAGCTACGGTTGTACATCGCATAGGGATCTACTCCACTTGCTTGCATCAAAAACACACCTAGGTCGTCCTTTCTCCGAAGAATGTTCCCCAATATCTGATGGAGCACGGGTTCAGGGGCCACTGCGCTGGTGTTGTGGTGGTGGCCATGATGATGGCCATGGTGGTGGCGCCCATGATGGTGGTGTCCGTGCCCCCCGGTTTCGTTTTGGTGACTCCCTTGCCCATCGCTTTCTTGCTCTCGACGCTGGTTGTTGGGTGTCCGCGTAACGTGATATCGACGGCGTGCGGGTGCGGCAGCGCTGCCGGGGAAAGGCCATGCGGAAGGCTCGTACTCGCCTTCGCCGGCGTCGTCGAAAAATGGCCGGCTTAGCCAGGACAGGTCATACCAGCTATGCGCCGGCTGCGCGGACACCGTTTCTGTAGCGTTCGATTGCTGCATCGATGAATTTACCGAGGCGCCCGACCTTCCTTCGGGTGTCACAGGGCTAGCTGAACCCTGGCTGTCCGTCTCGCCAGGCGAACTGCGCGGTTCAAAAACATCGCCAATCCGTGCGACGAATTCCGCGATATCTCCGGACGTCAACACGTCGTGTGCTGCCGTCGCATTCCGCTGCGGGACTTTTCCGCGGCCATAGTGCTGTGCGGCGGCGCGTCCCATCAAACCTGACGACGGTATTCCGGCTTTTGCTGGGCGCTTGGCTGGGCGGGCCGGAGCAACGACGGCGTTTGCTTTACGGCTCGACGGCGGCTCGGGGCTAGAGGGGCTGCCTTCCCGCTTGAACAGCTCCTCTCGAAGATTCATTTCTGCCTGAACTTCGAATGCAAAATTGGCTACGAACGCCAAGGCTATATAGAAGTTCAGTCGCCGATAATAGTCTCGCCCGAGATCCGCTGCTTTCCAATGGCGCTCTATCGGTGCTCTTTTGTAAAAAAAAGCGTCGCTTGCCTCGATCAATTGCCGCGTGATTTTCAAATCCTGAGATTTTGTTTGTTTGTGAACGTTTCTTTTTCGCCCATGTCTGCGGGCGTTGGAATGGAACTCATTTGGCGGCATATGACAGTCTATCGCAGGTGTGGATGTGCGCCGAGCTCGAGTGTCTTCGCCGTAGGGCGCGAAAAGGCGGGCAGCATTTGATGCGCTTCTCGGTAACGTAGTGATCAGAGTCTGCCAATGCAACCTGCAACGACACGCTGATGGCCGATCATTCCAGGACGACTCAAATAGTGATTTGAATTCTCGCCATCTGGATTCGCGCCAGTCGAGGATGAACATGGCGTCAAGTTGAAAGCCGTCGAGATGTGCAGATGTAGGTGCAGCATGGCGCGCGGTGGGGGCGCTTAATGGGGACGAGAATGGCCGGCGTCGCAGCAATCAGTCGTCGACGACGATGCGCGTCAGTTATGTTCTCCGTTTTCCTGATTTGCTTCCGAGCCTGTGTTTTGCTGATCGGCGGCAACGTCGTTTCCTACCGTAAGCACTTTCTTAACGGTCTTTTGACCGACGTCACCCACCCCCCTCATTCCATAGGCGTCCGCCGCTCGATCGTAGGCGCCCCCTCCCACTTCGACGACATATTTTCCGAACTTGCTCTTGCGACCCGACGGAACCCGCGGCGCGTCTTTCAACGCATTAGTATAGGTGCTTGACCCGCCCAAAACAGTGACCCCCGGGCCGAGGTCGCTTCCAGGCATTTCCCCCACCCAGCGGCGAAACACCGGTCTCGTATCTGAAAAGCTGTCGAAATCGGCATATTTGATCACCCCATTCTGAAGGTTGTTGTTGGCTGAAGTCTGGATCGATCTGGCCCAGTTCTCCTCGGTGTCCACTTTAAATGTGTTGGTGGATGATCTTCTAAAATGATCGGTTCGGGAATCGATCGTAAATTTTGGTCCGCCGTCGTTTTTCCACACTACGACGACGGTGCGGACCCTTGGCGTATTATTTAAATCCATATCTAATGAATCTCATATGGCCACAAGCCGAACCCTGGCGTTGTAACCATTTTTCTTCATTAGGTGCCTGATATACCTGGTGGCTGTTCCAGAGTGCGTCTTTCCTTTTGATTTAAAGTATTGAACCCAACTATCGCCAGCCGTCAATTCCTCAAGTGCGCGCTTTTTAGTTAGAACCGTAGCCGAAAGAGGAGCCGAGCGGCCGGAGAAATGTCTGAAATTTTCTATATCGCTAATAGATTCTCCGTCCAAATTTACAACTCGATCTGAATTACCTCTCGCCGAGGCGCCGCCATCGACCGCATCGTCGATTTTTTTTACCCCCTTAGTACGGGCTTTCTTCATCCACTTTGCGCCCTTGTTAATCACTTTGACCATTTTTTTGCCGGTGGGTCCTATATATGGTATGATCTCCCAGCCGAAATATATCAGTGCCTGATTGGTGTCGCCCTCTCTTAACGACAGTCCTATGTCATAGCCTGGGAAAAGCAGGCCGCGGAACATATGAATGAAGTCCTCAACCTCGGTATCTTGGCGAGCGGCTTTCTTTAGGATGGGGAATATAGTATTCCATAGTAAATTTGCTGTCTTGTCTGCTACTTCGTTAGAGTCTATATTGCCTTCCAATTCTGATAGCGTGTATTTGAGTGTATCGCTCAAATCGGCACTGTCTTTAAAGAATAGATTGGTGTGCTCTTTAATCCATGCGTTTCGTGAGTCTATTTCATTTGGAATGCGATGCACCATCGAGTTGCTACCAAGTGTGACAGCAAAATACTTCGTCTCGAGTCCAGTGTCTACTTTAAGGACATATCCCCGATCTCCTTCGTGAGCAAAATGGCGCGAGGGGAGGATTGCCGCGCCAAACTGTCCCGGTAACGGGTTTTCTACGTGAGCACGAACGGCCATCAGCGTGGTGCTTTCTGCATGATTAATTCCAAAATGGACGAGTTCTTTTGTAAGTAGTTCCGAGAATATCGTTGCTACAGAATCGCGGTGCGCGTTGGCATTAACGTCGAAGATGTAATCGATATTTGGTAGATTTTCTAATATTTCTTTTGCTTCGCGCGGTAATGTTCGCTGAAAAATCGGAATCTTAACTATCGCATCCTCGAGATAGAGGTCGAGCAGCGTTTTTGTTTCGGTCGTAACTCCCGTCATGTCCTGGGTCATCGACTCAGGATATGCAGCAAATACGTCGTCGATAGTAAATCGACGTTCTGGATCGTGGCCGGCATCGCGTATTACCATCTCCCCCAGCTGCCGCCTCGTGGGAAACAAGCCGACGGCATTCACCATAAACTTGCTGGTTTGATTGTGAACGTGATTGCCGAAGTCGTCTTGTCGATGGTGGTGTTCGCGAAGGTCAGGAATCGCATGACGAACGTGTCGTGGGTGAGCGGTGTCTCGATCGACCTTTTCCAATGCGTCAGACTCTGCATGCTTATCGTTCGGTGCATGTTCGTCGCCGGATGCTGCGTATCCCTCGGTCGTCGGTCGTGCTTGCCCTTCTGAAACGGGCGGTTCGGGCGATGTGCCGAATGACGAAAAAAATTTGGATCTGACCCAGTTGGAAAGGTAGGCGTAGGCGCTTGCGGTACTCCCTGAATCGGGTTTTGATGCATTGTCAGCGCCTGCTTGATCCGAGCCTTTTGTATTTGCGTTTGTACCAATAAATGGATTTGCTGGCGAGTTTATCGCCGAATAGGTCCCAATTAAAGGCTGCAAAAACTGACTGGCGATGAGCATCCAATGCTCCCAGCTCAGGGGGGAATTCTCTGCATCGTTTTTCTGTGGTGGTATAGGGCCCAGTGCCTCCTCTACCTGCCGCCTGATTTCAGCGTCTTCGAGCTGGCGCTCCAAATTGCCTTGCTTAACGTAGTTGAGTTTTTTTAGGATGTTTGTTAACCAGGGTTGCTCGTTTACCGGTATTGCTCGCGAATGTTTTTCAAGTGCTTTTGCTTCTTTCCATATTCTTCTCGCTCTGCTCTCCACATTTTCTGGATATTTTTCCTTACTTTTTTCATAGTTAGCCATGTCACTATTCAATCGAAATATTTGTAGGCGTGAGGCACACATCCTTGCACGGACAAAGCGTTTACGCGGAGTCATTTCCTTACCAACTCTAGCGTGAGCGGTTTGAATTATCTATGAGCATGTGTGGCGCGTAGGGCTGGCATCTTGAATCGGCTCACATATTGCGATATGAGGGTCGGGAAATACGCACGCAGCCTTTAAATCCCACTCGTGCATCGGCGCTAAAAGCGCATAAAGCGGCCGGATGGCTTTCCATTGCCCTGGCATCCGCGCCGATCGTCTCTCCGAGCAACCGCAGCCGGACCGTGCCTTCCAGTTCGATCGGCCGAACGTGAGCTGCGTGCGGCGAATCATTTCGCGCACGCGTTCCCGATCCTTTCGCCGGCGATGACGACGGCTTCCAGATCGAGCAATGCGGTGGAGGTCGCGATCGTCATCGCGATGGCGGGACACGCTTTTTAGGGCCACCGTTCCCTGGCCTCTCACACGTCGGAGCTGAGTATGGCGCGACGGTCTGAAATTTGTCACGCCAGCGCAGCGTCATAGCGGCGTTGCGCCCCCGTGTCGGCGCAGCGCGACGTGGTCTATGCGAAGGCCAAAAAGCGCTTTGGATGCCTGCGGCCGGTACTACCGGTTGCTGGTTTGCTCATCGGTCTCGACAACAGCTTCAATCACCCCCATCCCATGCGTATCCTTCACCGCGTTAAAAGCGGCGGGCGCCCATTTGTCGAGGTGATTGGCCGCACCGTGGATAAACGTTCCTTTAAACTGGGTCTTGACGAGGGTTTTTGCTCCGTGTCCAACATAAGGAATCAGTTCGAAACCTAGAAATACAATTGCTTTCTTATATTCCCCTCTTAGTAACGTTCGCGCAAAATCATAGTAGGGTATATAAAGACCAAGGATTGTATGAATGGTTGTCATGATCGGTGTGTCGTTTGACACCAAATCCGCCATATGCTTAACCGTGCGATCTACCATTGGATTGATCGTATGTCTGACGCCGCCTCGAACCGTTCCCTTCGGATTGACCTCGTCCCCCTCTTCTTGATAGGTGGTGAAATCTGGTTGGGAAGATAGTATCTCTGGATTTCTAAAAAAGAGGTACTTTCCTTTTTCATTCATCCATCGGTCCCACTCCACGGCGTCGCCGGGGTCGGGAGCCGCAATGACCAAATCGGGATGGTGCGGCACGATGGCAAAATGCCTGATTTCATTCTCTGTCACTCTAATGATCGTCCCGAGATCTCCCTTCGTATAGTGCCCGCGTAAGGATCCGATGTTTGGATTGAAGCTCTTTCGCCCTTGAACGTAGTGAACAGTACCTTTATCTTCAAGGAAAACACCGAATTCCAATAACTTGTCGCCGATAACGTTCAGGCCTTCATGTTTAAATTTGTGCTGAACCGGTTTGAGCCCTTCTTTCTCAAAAAAATTCTCTCCTTTATCTTCGGCGTTTCTGATTGCGTTGATTAATGTTGCGGCTTGTTCCGTGTCGGGAGTCACGGTGAGTCCTATCTTCGCCGTTGTGCAGAAATGCTGGACGATCACAGTTGCGGTCACAGTTTGCTGCTGTGAGCCGCCGGGTATATCCAGCTGACCATTGCTGACGGTTGTGACAACCATCGGGGTATCCGGTTCGAGTCCGATTTTCCGCAAGGCGGGGGCAATCACTGCGCCGACAGACTCAACGGAATTGATCAAATTCCGCATCCACGAACTCAAGCGATCCTGAGGGTAGACGGTGGCGTTGCGCGAATGGTGATGATGATGGTGGTGATCGCCAGCGCTCCGAATCTTGCGGTTCCGCGCGTACCCCGGTGGGTTCGTCGGAGTTGATGCTTGTAATGCCCTATTCGCCGAGAAGCGCTCGGCCAGCTCGGATATGCCGACAGAAGTGTCGACGAATGGGGCGCTGCTGCCGATATTTGGAGCCGGCGCCGCAGGGGCAAGGGCGTTGATGAAGGCGCCGCTGACCTCCAACCCATCAACGAGGACCCGCTTCCACCAGGATGAATTCGCCGGGCGATGTATCTTTGCATCCTGCCTAAGCGGCGCGACACGTAGCTGGCGGAACACCGGCTCGCTCTTGCCTTGGATTTCCATGTACCAATCTTGCTGCTCCAGTGGCGCTGTGTCTCGCCATTCCTGTGCGTCCTTTTCAATCTGACGCGCCCGAGCATGTCTTCTTGCGCGCTTAACAGCGGCGGCGTGCTGGTTTTTAGCTTGCGTAACTGTCATGTTACTGTGCTTATGCAAAACCTCTTTCCGGGGGTTTTGCTATTTTCATATCCTTCGTTTCATGCTCTCGATATCCTGTAAGCATTTTTGCTTATTTAATTTGAATTTGGACATCTCGCTATTTGCGCAGTCGGTGAGGTCGGGTGGCGCGTGTCTCGCACGGAGAAGTAACTTTAGGACGATCCTCGTTACCCAACTTTAGTGCGAGCGGGTGGAATTTGCTATGAGCGGTCGCGCTGCGTCGTGCTGAGATCTGGGATTGGCTCAGATATTGCGATGCGAGGGGCGGGTATCTCGATCCATTCTTGTTGCGGGCTTCTCACTGCGGCTCGAAATAGGCCTTTGAATGTTGCGCATGGAGCGGGAGCGACGTATCGGCGTGCGACGGCCCTTCGGAACCTCCCGTTTCTTCGCGCGTAACCACAGTCGAGACTGCGTTAATTTTATTCTTGGTCGTCTTCAATCCTTCAAAAACAATTCGTGCGTCGGTGCAAAATGCGCGTAAAGCGGCAGAATCGCGCCGCCCATCGCCCTAGCATCCGCACCGATCGTCCCTTCGATCAACTGCGGCCTAACCATGCCTTCCCACTCGATTCGATCGAGCGCCGCTTGCGTGCGCCGTATCATTTCCCGCACGAGTTGCCGATCGATTTCACCGTCGATGACGACGGCCTCGAGATCGAGCAATGCGGTTGACGTCGCGATGGTCATCGCGATGGCCGGGCAGGCTTCGTCGAGCCATCGCTCGGTGACCCTCCATGCATCGGGGCCCAAGGCGCGATGATCGTGTGCGGCGGCGGCTGTCATGCCCGCTGCCACGAACCGTTGCTCGAGCACGAAACCCGATGCGGTGTGCAGCAGTTGCCTCGGCGGATGCCCATTGCCGAGCGCAAGCGGCATGGACCCGACCGCCCCCGCATTCCCGTGCGGTCCTCCATGCAAGCGCCCATCGATCACCAATCCGCCGCCGATGAACGTGCCGACGAACAAATAGAGAAACGAGCGAATACCCCGTCCTTGACCCATGACGAGCTCTGCTGCGCAGGCGGCGGTCGTGTCTTTGGCGAACTCGACAGGCAGCCCGGTCATCGCGGCGATGCGCGTGCGAATGTCGATCGCATTCCACGCTTCGAGCGCAGCGGGGGGGGCGCCCAGGAAATCGCGCCATCCGCCCATCCAGAGCGGAGCCGCCACGCCGATGCCGACAACCTTCGCCGCGCGGGCGCCCAGTGTGTCCATCACGCGTGCAATCTTGCCCTCCAGCAACGGGAACAAGGCATCGGGATCGGGGTACGCGTACTCGAGCACATCGCGCGTGCAGACGTGCCCGGTGAAATCCAAGGCGAGCACGTCGAGGCTGCGGCGCCCGACCTTGATGCCGATCGTATATGCGCCATCGGGCCGCAATGCGATTGGCACGGACGGCTGCCCGATCCGTCCGCGTACTCGCGCTTGCTTGTCGAGCAAGCCGTCATCGATGAGTCGATCGACGATCATCGATACGCTTTGCATGCTGAGCCGCGTGAGCCGCGCGATGTCGGCTTTCGGGAGCGGCCCGTGCAAGCGAATCGCCTGCAGCACGATTCGCTCATTGAACTGCCGCATGCCGACTTGGTTCGACCCGACCGTTCGCGTCATTGGCGATTGCGTTCGAGCGTTCATCGCGCAGAATCCGCGAACCGCAGCATCGACGTGGGCATCGCTGCGGCTTTCCACGCGGCGAAGCGGCGGCAATGGCCGCGCCAAGTCCCGCCACGTGAGGGCAGCGCACTCATGCGATGGCTCGAACGTCGGCTTGCTTGGCGCCCGTCATGATCGCGACGGCATCCGACATATGAATGTCCTTCGTATTGACGAGCGCCGCACGCCGCCCAAGCCGCTGAATATGGATGCGATCGGCGATCTCGAACACGTGCGGCATGTTGTGGCTGATGAGAATGACGGGCAGGCCCCGATCGCGCACGCGGCGAATCAGCTCGAGCACCATGTTGCCTTCCTTGACGCCGAGGGCGGCCGTGGGCTCGTCGAGAATGACGACATGTCGTGCAAACGCGGCGCTACGCGCCACCGCAACGCCTTGCCGCTGCCCGCCCGACAGCGTTTCGACAGCCTGGCGCATCGATCGAATGCCGATCTGCAAGTCCTTCATGTGCGAGGTGGCTTCTTCGAGCATGCGCCGCTTATCGATCATCTTGAGCAGCGAGCCGCGCCAGCCGGGCAAGCGACGCTCGCGCCCGAGGAAGAGGTTTTCAGCGATGGTCATCGCCGGCGCGACAGCCAACTCTTGGTAGACCGTTTCGATGCCTTTCTCGCGCGCGTCGAGCGGGCTGCGAAACTTCACGGGCGCACCGTCGAGCAGGATGTCGCCTTCGTCGGGCACGGTAGCGCCGGATAGCGCTTTGATCAGGGAAGATTTTCCCGCGCCGTTATCTCCGATCACGGCGAGAATCTCGCCCGGCATGACTTCGAAATCACAGCCGTCGAGCGCGGTCACTTGTCCGTAGCGCTTCACGAGGCCGCGCGCTTGCAGCACGGGCGTCGTCGCGGAGTGAGAGCTTGAGGTCGACATGGCGTTTCCTTAGCGAATACGAGTACGGGTGTATGTACGTGTACGTGGACGTACGTGTGCGAATCGAGTGGGCGATCGAGGTTCAGCGATCAGCCCAGCCTCAGCCGCGTCGGTGCGAGAGCTTATCGGCGGCCACCGCAAGGATCACGAGAATGCCCGTGATCAGCACTTGATAGACGGAAGAGACGCCGATCAACGTCAAGCCGTTGCGGAACACGCCGACGATCAGCGCGCCGAGCAGGGTGCCGACGATCGAACCTCGCCCACCGAACAGGCTCGTGCCGCCGAGTACGACTGCCGTAATACTGTCGAGGTTGTCGGTCTGGCCGGCTTGCGGATCGCCCACGCCCGTGCGAGAAATGAGCAGCAGCGCAGCGACGCCGTAGATGAAGCCCGCCATCGAATAAACCGTCAGCAAAATCCGTTGCGACGACAAGCCCATCAAGCGCGCCGCTTCGGGGTTATTGCCCAGCGCGTACAGATGCCGGCCCGGCACGGTGTTTCGGAGGACGAACCAGGTGACGAGATACATCAGCAACGCAAGCACGGTGCCGTAGGTCACTTCGGCCGGCCCCAAGCGGAACGTGTTGCCGAGGAACATCATCGCGTCGGGAAGGCTCGATACCGTCTCTGCATTCGAGTAGATCTGCGTCAGCGCGAAGGCAATGTTCAGCGTGCCGAGCGTCACGATGAAGGAGGGCAGCTTTACGCGCGTGACGAGCACGCCGTTTAGGAGCCCGAACAATGTACTAGCGCCGATACCGCACAGAATCGCAAGGATCGGCGGCACGCCGAGATTGACGGCGAATTTCGTCATGATGATGGAGCCGAACGCCATCACCATGCCGCACGACAAATCGATGCCGGCAGTCAGCACGATCAGCGTCTGTCCGATCGCGATCACGGCGACGACCATCGTCTGCTGCAGGATCAGCGAGAGGTTCTGAAACGACAAGAACCGATGGCTTTGCGACATGAAGAAGGCGCACGCGGCGATGAGGGCGATCAACGGGCCTGCCTCGGCGATGGTCGGCATGCGATGGCCGCGCGCTTGAGGGACGGGGGCCGGCGTTAGCGGTCCGGCGGATTGAGTCGTCATGATGCGTCTTCTCCTGCTTCTACGAGCGAAATGGAAAGCGGGGCCGGCGCGGCAAGCGGAAGTTCGCCGCGCCGGGGCCGTTATCCGTCGATAGGCGTTACTTGCCCCAACAGTTATCGAGGCCGAACTTCGTATCTTTGCTGTCGACGCCGGACATGGGCTTGTCGGTAATCAGCGTGACGCCCGTATCGGTGTAGCCGCTCACCTTTTTGCCCGACTTCGCGTAATTGACGCCGGCGTCCACGCCCATCGAGGCCATCTTCAGCGGATATTGCTGTGCGGTCGCGGCGATTTCACCGGACTTCACGTTGCGCACACCCTCACAGCCGCCGTCGATCGAGACGATCAACACATCTTTTTCTTTGCCGGCGGTTTTCAGCGCCCGGTAAGCCCCGGCTGCGGCCGGCTCGTTGATCGTATAAACGACGTTGATGTCGGGCGCCTTCTGCAGGCAGTTTTCCATCGCGGCTTGCCCCTTCGACTGATCGCCGCGCGTGTCTTGGCTACACACGATGCTCGGGTCGCCTTGTTTGACGCCGAAGCCTTGCAGGAAGCCGTTGTGACGCAGGACACCCACGGAAATGCCCGGTGCGAGATCGAGCGTCGCGATCTTCGCGGGTTTGCCGCCGAGCGCCTTCTTCGCGTATTCGCCGATCAGCACGCCGGCCTTGAAGTTGTCGGTCGCAAACAGCCCGTCGGTGGCGTCTTGGGGATCGGTCGGGGTATCGAGTGCGATCACCATGACGCCCGCGGCGCGAGCTTTCTTGATCGACGGCACGATCGCCTTCGTATCGCTCGGCGTAATCAAAATGGCCTTCGCGCCGGCCGTGGTCATGTTCTCGAGCGCCGTGACCTGCGCCGAGTTGTCGCCGTCGTATCGTCCCGCCGCGGACAAGAGCTTTGCGCCGTCTTTCTGTGCGGCAGCTTCCGCGCCTTCCTTCATCTTGACGAAGAACGGGTTGGTATCGGTCTTCGTGATCAGGCCGATCACGGGCTGATCGGCGAACGCCGCGCCGGCGCACAAGGCCGAGGCCGCGCAAGCGCCGATGAGCGCGTAACGCGCGGCGGCAACATAGGGACGGGTCTTCATCGAACGCTCTCCTCCAGGATGTTTAACGACGAATTGGCAGCGCATGGCATCGGCTGCTCGACTAAATCAACTGCCTGGATTTAGTACAGCAGCCGACCGAAGAAGAGTCAAGCGCGGCGGTTTGGTGCGACGCGGAATAAACCCGTGTGCGCATGCCGTGGGAACGAGCGAGGAGTAAGGGGAAAAGCCGACATTGTGCGGCGCGACAAACTAGACGACGACCTTAGGGAATGTCCCAGGTCGCCGGAGGAGGAGGAAACGTTTGATTCGGGGAATTCGGCAGCTAGGCTGTCACGCCGCGCATGCGGCGGCTTCTGCTGTTTTCGGCGCCGAGACCGCTGCCTTAATGGAACTTGCGCGCTTGGTCTTGCCGGCGCGGGAAGGCGGTTGGCAGGCGCCACACACCACGTTGTGCTGCAAGTCGTGCTTGTGCCCGACAAATTTCCCGCCGCAGCGGCAGCAGGGCGTCAATTGCAGAATCTCGGCGTCGAAGAAGCGGACGAGCGTCCAAGCGCGGGTGAGATCGAGCACCGGCTCCGCATCGCTGTGCTTGCAATGCTCGAGGTAGAGGCGATATCCCTTTGTCAATGCATCGAGGTGCGAACAGCCGGCTTCGTGCTTGAGGAACACGTAGGTGTTGTAGAACAGCGATGCGTGAATATTCGCGAGCCACGTCATGTACCAATCGGCCGAGAACGGCAGCATGCCCTTCGGCGGCGAAGCGCCTTTGATCTCGCGGTACAAGCGAATCATGCGATCCCGCGAGAGGCCGAGTTCGCTCTCGAGCACTTGCATGCGCGCCCCGAGCTCGATCAGCGCGATGGCGCGAAACACTTCTTGCGCATCTTGCGTAAGGCTCTTCTTTTGGACCATGGCGCTGCCCCTTGGAGTTACGCGAACTGTTCGGCCGGTTGGCTCGCAAGCAGGATCGCGGTATGCGTGGCGGCGACGTCGGCGTTTTTCGCCGTTTGCGTCAAGGCCGAGAGCATCGCATGGTCGTTAAAGCGGAAGAAGCACAACAACTGATCGGAGGAGGCGAGCTTGACGCACTGCGCGAGCGTAAGCCCGGCAAGCAAGTCTGCCAATTCCGACGACAGGCCGAGGCGGAACATGCCGATGGCCTTGTCCTCACGCAGCATGCGCTGCGCAAGCATGATGTACGACAGATTAATTTCGCGGATTGATTCCAGCGTCTCGCTGCTGCGGTCCATTTCTCACGTTTCCGAAGCCCCGTTGACCCGATTTCGGTATATTTTTCCGTGTAATTTTTTCTCTAGCTGGACGACAGCGTTTGCGCGATCAGCCGCGCGAAAACTGATACAGCTAGTTACAACTTGTAACACCACGGGGCCAATTCTAAGAAACCGTTTTACCGAAAGCAATCCCTTCCTAAAAAAATGTAGGAAAAAAGCACACTTAGGGTTTTCGGCAATTTTTTCACGGTTGTGTAACGAGAAAAGATGACCGAATTCAATCAGGGGTTTGCCCGGATAAAACCCGATAAAGAACGCAATCTACTCTTGAGTGAAAGCATAATGAAAGTAATTTGTCACGACAGGGTGAAAATTTCCATTCTCAGTGGTCGGGTAATTCCTGGGGGAGGCCGAAGCGTCGCCTCGCTCGCTGGTCGGGCATTCACGAACAGGGCGTGATAAGGCGCGATAGGGCGCGATCGGGCACGACAATCAGCCGTGTAGACGCAGCCACGCCCGGGCCAACGGCCACAGCACCGTCGCCCACGTGCCGATGCAAATGACGAGTGCGATCAGCACGGCTGCGCTTCCGCAGTCCTTGGCTCGCCGCGACAACTCATGGCGATCCAGCGAAATGCGGTCGACCACGGCTTCTATCGCTGAGTTCAGCAGTTCGACCAGGAGGACGAGCAGTACCGAGCCGATTAGCATTGCGCGTTCGACGGCGGTGGCTGGAACGACTAGCGCAGCGGGAACAAGGATGATCGCCAAAACGCCTTCTTGTCGAAACGCGCTTTCCGTACGCCATGTGGCGCGCAAACCATCGTACGAATGTTTCAGAGCGAACAGCGCCCGCAGCAGCCCCGTGCGCTTTTTGGTCGGTTGCGATGTATCGGGGGTAGACGGCGAATTGGAGGGAAAGCCCATCGAGGTTCCGTGTCAATGTTCGACCGGGCGGGGCCGGCGTGGCGGAAGAGTACGCCAAGTTTGTCACATTTCTCTGTTATTCTTTCCCGCTTTCGCGCAGCGACGCGCGAAACGACGCGCAACGCAATGACGCCGGGGGGGCGCGTTGCACAATGGCGGGCGCGGGCTGTACAGATCGTTTGATGTAGGTCAAAGTTCTGCCTAAAAAAGCTCTATATATAAGTGGACCGAAACCGGCGCGCGTCTTGCTTGACGCTGCCGCGATTCGGCATGAACCGGGCCATCAATGAAATTTGTTCGACTGAGTCACTTTTGCTGGGCGGCTTTCGCCTGCTGGCTTTTTATCTCTTCTTTAGCCGCCGCGCAGCCGAGCGTTGCGCCCGCGGCATCCGTCACGGCGCCGGCCAGTCGAGCGGCCGGCTCTCCCGCTTCGGCGACTACGCTCACGTTCGCCTCGTTGGGCGCTTATCAGCCGCTTCATTTACGAGGCCCTGACGATACGCGCACGATCAACGTGGGCGTGCGCCTCGATCGCGTAGTCACGGCGGCGACGTTGCGGCTTCGCTATACGTATTCGCCCGCTTTGGTGTTTTCGCTGTCGCATTTGAAGGTCTCGATCAACGGCGAGGCCGTGGCGACGGTGCCGTTCGACGCGGAGCATGCGGGCCAACTCTTGACGCGCGATATCGCGCTCGATCCGCGATTCTTGACCGATTACAACCAGGTCAACGTCCAACTGATCGCGCACTACACGCTCGACCATTGCGAGGATCCGGAAAGCTCGGCGCTTTGGGCGGACATCAGCCCAACGAGCGAGGTGCTGCTCGACACCTCGCCCCTTCGGCTACCCAATGATCTGAGCTTATTGCCCGCGCCGTTTTTCGATCGACGCGATCCACAACAGTTGCTCTTGCCGTTCGTGCTGCCTGCGTCGGCCGACAATGCGACGCTCGAGAGCGCCGGCATTCTCGCGTCTTGGTTCGGCGAGCTCGCCGATTATCGCCAGGCACGCTTTTCCGCAATGACGACGCTGCCGACCGATTCCCACGCGGTCGTCGTCGGCACGGCGTCCCAACTGCCTAGCGGTCTGACGCTGCCGACCATCGACGGCCCCATGCTGATCGTCGCCGACAACCCCGTGGCTGCCACGAAGAAGCTATTGATCGTCACGGGCCGCACGGACGCCGAAGTCAAGCAAGCGGCCGACGCGCTCGTGCTCGGCAAAGCCGCGCTCTCGGGCGGGCAAGCGAGGATCGATCAGATCGATGTGGGCCCTGTGCGCAAGCCTTACGATGCGCCGCGTTGGCTGCCGATCGGCCGACCGATTGCGTTCAAGCAACTAATCACCGATCCCAATCAACTGCAAGTGACGGGCAGCCGTCCCGATGCGATTCGCCTGAACCTGCGGGTGCCGGCCGATCTCTATTCGTGGAGCGGGCAAGGCGTGCCCATCGATTTGAAATACCGCTATACCGCGCCGACGGTGCAGAACAATTCGGCGTTATCCATTTCGATCAACGATCAGCTCGTGAAATCGCTGCGGTTGCCGCCTGCGAAGAGCGAAGACGGGCAGGGGCAGTTGCGGCTTCCCGTCCTCGGCGGCGCCGATACGCGTACGGCGGATTTGCTCGATATTCCGGCATTTCGCGTCGGCAGTTCGAATCAGCTTCAATTGAAGTTCTCGCTCGATTCACAGAAAACCGGCCTATGTCAGGGCGTAGCGCAAAACCCGGTGCGGGCGGCTGTCGATCCCGATTCGACGGTCGATTTCTCGCATTTCGTGCATTACGCGCGCATGCCGAATCTCGCGTATTTCGCCAATAGCGGTTTCCCATTCACGCGTTATGCCGATCTCTCGCAGACGGCGGTGGTCTTGCCCGCGCAACCTGCGCCGCAAGACATCGAGACGCTCTTGGCCGTGCTCGGCCACATGGGGCAATGGACCGGCTTCCCGGCATTGCGCGTGCAAGTGGTGCGGCCCGAGCAAGTTCAGCAGGTTCAGGGCAAGGACTTGCTCGTGATCGGCGACAGCGCTTCGTCGGTATTGCCCGCCGCCTGGCGAGGCGTGTTGCCGCTCACGATCGGCGCGAGTTCGAGCGGACAAATCACGCGCACCGCGTTTTCCGTCAAGGAGTTCTGGCGTGACGGCGTCCATGTGCCCGAGGGCAGCGCGCGTCTCGACGAAAGCGGGCCGCTGGCGGCCATGCTCGGTTTCGAGTTGCCTGGCAGCAAGGGCTTGAGCGTCGTCGCGTTGACCGGTACATCGCCCGCGCGGCTGACCGATCTGCTCGATGCGCTGGATAAGCCGGATCTCGTCGCTCAGTTGCAGGGCGATGTCGCGCTCGTGCGCGGGGGCCGTGTGGAGAGCATGCGCGTGGGCGATACCTACGTCGTCGGCTATGTGCCCTGGTATGCCCAGATTTGGGGCCGTGCGATCCGCCATCCGATTTTGCTGGGCGTGCTCGGCGCGCTTGGCGGGCTGTTGCTCGCGATCGCCGCCTTCACGCTGCTGCAAGAATTGTCCGCGCGGCGTCGGGGGATCTGACGGATGGCGTACTCCGACAGCCGCCGTTCGCTTTTGAAGGCAATCGGTTGGGCGCTCGGCGGCGTGGCCGCCGGCCCGGTCGCCATTCCGGGTTGGGCCGCCGTCCCTGCCGCCAAGGCGGGCGCTGCATCGAAGGTTGCGCAAGCGGCCGCCGCATGCTCGCCCCTGTGGCCTCGTTGGGAGCAGTTTAAGCAACGGTTCGTATCGGCCGATGGGCGTGTGATCGACGTCGGCTCGGCCGACGAGCGCACAGTGTCGGAAGGGCAGGCCTATGGCTTGTTCTTCGCGCTCGTGGCGAACGATCGGGCGAGCTTCGACACCATCTTGCGGTGGACCGAAAACAATCTCGCCGCCGGCGATCTGACGAGTCATTTGCCGGCATGGCTGTGGGGCCGTGCGCAGGACGGCAGTTGGCGTGTGCTCGACGAAAACGCGGCGTCCGATGCCGATCTTTGGATCGCCTATGCATTGCTGCAAGCGGGCAGGCTCTGGCGCGAACGCAGCTATACGGCGCGTGGCGCCGTACTGGCGCGACACATTCTCGAGCAAGAAACGGCGACATTGCCGGGGCTCGGTCTTACGCTGTTGCCCGGGCCGCAGGGTTTTCATCCGAGCCCCGATGAGTGGCGCGTCAATCCCAGCTACGCGCCGCTTCAGGTCTTGCGAGGCATGGCCGAGCAACTGCCCGACGATCCACGCTGGACGCGCCTAGCCGCCTCAAGCGCCACGCTGCTGCGCGATACGGCGCCGCACGGGTTCGCGCCGGACTGGGCTCGTTATCGCGCGGGCCAAGGGTTCGCGCCCGATGGCGATACGCAAGGCAAGGGTAGCTACGATGCGATCCGCGTCTATCTCTGGGCTGGAATGCTCGACCAAACCGGCGCGGGAGCACGCGGCCTCGTTGCGCACTTAAAGCCGTTCGCCGATTACATCGCGCAGCACGGCGCGCCCTATGAGTCGATCGATACGACGAGCGGTGAGGCGAAGCAAACGGGCAATGCCGGCTTCTCCGCGGCGGCCGTGCCGTTTTTGACCGCGCTCGGTCAACCGGCGTTGGCGGATGCCCAAGCGGCGCGAGCCGAATCGTTCGAGGCGCAGGATGCGCCGGGCTACTACACCAGTGTGCTGACCCTGTTCGGTTTCGGTTGGCGTGAAGGCTTGTTTCGATTTAAGGCGAACGGTGTCCTCGAGGTTCGGTGGAGGGCGGCGTGTCCAAGCGGATCGCAATGAAGCGGCGCGCGCTCGGCGGACGGGATGCGCTCGTCAACTGCGCGATCGTCACGGCGCTCGCCTGGTCCTGCGGCGGGCCGCCTGCTTATGCCGCCGATGCGGCGGCGCCGCGTCAGCCCGCCTATCCGGTCAATGCGTCCGGCACGCTCGATGCGGCCAAGCAGGCTCGCCCATCGCAGGTCATCACGCCGGAAGCGCGCCTGCTGGCGACGGCGCGCCTGTGGGCGGCCAAGCGTCGGGACGATCTCGCCCTGCAGGCCGTGAACAAGGCGCTGCTGATCGCACCGAACGATCCCGAGCTCCTCAGCGAAGCGGTGCGCGTCGAACTGCGTTTGGGCGATGCGACTGGAGCGGCGGCGATGCTCGCCCGCCTGCGAACTCGCCAGCCCGACGCCGTCACGACATTGCAGCTCGACGACGAATATCGCGCAGCGACGAGCGGGCGCGGGGAGCTCGCCACGATCCGCTTGCTCGCGCGCAGTGGGCAAAGCGAGCAGGCGGCGCAGCGGTTGCGCGCCCTGTTCCCGCATGGGGCGCCGCCCGGGGCGCTGGGCGCGGAGTACTACCAGATCTTGTCCGGCACGGAGGCCGGCTATGCGCAAGCCGTCGACGCGTTGCGCAGGCGTGTGGCCGCCGATCCAAGCGATTTCTCGGCCGCGCTCGCGCTCGTGGGCTTGCTCAATCGAGAAAGCGCGACGCGCTTCGAAGCGAATCGGCTCGCGTGGGGGCTCGCCGAGCGCAAGGATGTCGACCACACCGAGGCGATGAACGCATGGAGAAGCGTGTTGCAATCGGCGGGTGTAGACCCAGCCTATCGCGACGCTGTGCATGCGTATTTGGCGCTCGAGCCCGACGATACGGAATTCAAGGATCGCGCGGCGACGCTCGATGCGCAATACCAGGCGCGCGTAAAGCTCGAGCACGATCCTAATTACATCGCTCAGCAGCAGGGGCTCCGTGCGCTCGCGCGCGGCGATTTGCCGGCGGCGGACACGTTGCTCTCGCGGGCGGCCAAGGCGCGTGCGAACGATGCCGAGGCGATCGGCGGGCTGGGCCTTGCGCGCATGCGCGAGGGCAAGGACGACGAGGCGCGGGCGCTGTTCCAACGCGCGGCGGCGCTCGCGCCCGATAACCGCTCGAAATGGGACGGCCTGGCTCGGACGGCGCTCGTTTGGGGCACCATCGCCAAGGGGCGCGAGGCGGCGGCGGCGGGGCGGCCGCAAGACGCCCAACACGCCGCCCAGGCCGCGCTGGCGCTCGATCCGGGCAACGCGCAAGCGAAGCAAGTGCTCGTCGATGCGTTGCTGGCCCAGCGCAATTGGACGGCGGCCGAACCATTGCTACGCGAGTTGCTGGCGGCACGCCAGCTGAACGTGAGCGCGGCCGAAAGCATGCAGACATTGCTGCGCGAAACGGGTCGTGAGAACCAGATCCCGGGGCTACTCGACGCATTGAGTCAGCGCTTTCGCGATGCCGCGGATCGGCAAGGCTTGGCCGGCCTACGGGCGGATCTCCTGACGCGCCAAGCGGAGCAATGGGTTTCGACCGGCAAGCTCGGTCCCGCTGCGGAACAATACGAAAAGGCATTGCGCTTGGCGCCCGATGCGCCGTGGACGCGCTTTGCGCTCGCGCGCATCTACCGCGATCTCGGCTTGCCGCAGTTGGGCCGCTCCGTCATGGACGAAGGGCTCGGGCCTCGTGCCTCGCCCGAAATGCGTTACGCCGCCGCGCTCTACCGCAATTCGATCGACGATGTGGCCGGCGCGCAAAACGCCCTCGCCGGGATCGCCCCCGATGCGCGCACCGCCGCAATGCGGGCCTTGGGCAGCCGGCTCGATGCGCAGCAAGCGTTGCAGCGGGCGCGTGTCGCCTTCGCGAGCGGCGATCGCGATGCGGCCTCGCGCGCATTGGACGCCGCCCGCACGAAAGCCGCCGACGATCCCTACGTCACCGCATCCGTTGGCGCGCTGCTGATCGACGAAGGCCAAGCCGACGAAGGTTTGGCGCTCATGCGCAATTGGATGAGCGCCCATCCGCAGCAGACGGACGTCGACGTCGAGCTCCGATACGGCGATCTGCTCGGCAGCGCGGGGCGCGACGATCAATTGGCGGCCTGGCTCGCCAAGCTGCGTCGTACGCCGCATTTGAGCGAGCAACAAACGGCTCGGCTCGAGGACCAATCGCTGCGGCTCGTGCTTCGTCGGACGGACGTCGCGCTCGATGCAAAAGATTTCGCCCAAGCGAGGCGGCTGTTGGCGCAGGCAAGCCCGGCGGGTAAACGCGACAAACGCTACGCGCTCGAACTGGCCGATCTCGAGCGGGCGCAGGGTCATTTCAGCGCCGCTCGGGCGGCCCTTGCGCCGGTACTCGCGCGCACTCCCGAGGATCCCGATGCGCGGCTTGCGTTAGCGCGCGTCTTGGAGGACAGCGGCCGGCATGACGAGGCCCTGCGCATCGTGCGCGAGGTGGTGGAGGCGGCGCCGCCCGATGCCGTCGATACGCGGCTGTCCGCCGCGCGGCGGCTGAATGCGCTGCATCGTCCGCAAGAAGCCGAGCAAATCACCGATGCATTGCGTGGCGCTTATCCGGCGCGGGCCGACGTGACCGTTGCGGCGGGCCGCGTGGCGGAGGAACTGGGCGACTACGATCGAGCCGCATCGCTCTACCGCAGCTCGCTCTCTCAAGAGCGCGCGGCCGGCGTCGTGGCGCGCGGCCCGGAGGGTACGCCCGCGCAAGGCGCGCTGTCCGATCTCGAGCAGCGGCGCGATCCCGAAATCGAGGCCGGTTGGATGCCCGCGTTCAAATCGGGCGATGCGGGGATCTCCGATTACCACGCGCAACAGGTTCCCGTTTATATCCAGGCGCCGTATCGCTACGAAGGACATTTCTTCCTGCATCTGGATACGGTTCGGCTCGACACCGGCACCTTGTCGATCACCGATCCGCCCAGCTACGCGCTAACGACATTCGGCACGTATTCGGCCTTCGCTTCGCCGAACAGCATCCCGGTCCATGTTTTGCATCAGCAGGCTAACGGCGTTGCGATCGGGACGGGTTTCATCTCGGATGCGTGGCGTTTCGACATCGGCACGACGCCGCTCGGCTTCCCGATCCACTACGTCGTCGGCGGCGTGCGTTATCGGTTCGATGCCGGCCCGGCCAGTTTCTCGGTTAGCGCCTCGCGCCGGCCGGAGACGAGCAGCGAGCTGTCCTACGCGGGGCTGCGCGATCCTTGGACGAACGCCGTCTGGGGCGGCGTGCGCCGTGATGGCGTCGATTGGCATACCGGCATCGACATCGGCCGCATCAGCGTGTTCTCCGACCTGGGCGCCGGCGTGCTGACCGGCAAGCATGTCGCGTCGAACCAAGAGGTGACGCTTCGGACGGGCTTCACGACGCCTGTCTACGAGGGCCGAAATATGCAGGTCAGCACGGGACTCGTCGGGAATGTCTGGCGCTATACGAACAACCTGCGTTTTTACACCTATGGCCAGGGCGGTTACTACAGCCCGCAGCGGTATTTGTCGCTCGGCGTGCCGGTCGAATGGAACGGCCGCCGGGGCGGCCTGACCTGGGATCTGACGGCCACCGTCGGCATGTCGAATTCGTACGAGAAGGATTCGCCATACTATCCCGACGGTCTGCCCGGCGCCGCGCAATTGCCCCCCGGGCAGAACCCCAATCTCGTCTATTCGGGTGGATCGAGTGGAATCGGTTTTTCCTATGGGTTAACGGGTGTGCTGCAATATCGCTTCAATCCTCGTTTCGTGGCCGGCGTGCGCTTCGATATCGACCATGCGCATGATTACGCGCCGAGTTCGGGGATGATTTACGTGCGCTATTCGTTCGACGCTCGCAAGCCGGACACGAGCTTATCGCCGAAACCGGTCAGTCTTTATTCCAGCTACTAGCCTTATGGACGAACGCGATCACCCCGCGCAGGAGCGCGAACAGCCCAGCCCGGCGACCCCGTCCGAGGGCGTCGGCGCGACCTTCGCGAAGTTTCGCGCCGAACGCTTCAGCGCATTGATACGCGGAGCGCGAGGCGACGCGCCGAGTTCGAGCAGCCGGCTCGCCGTGGATGAACTCCCCGACGAAGTGGCTCAGCTCGCGCCGGGCAAGCTCTATGCGATTTATGCGAAGCCCCGTACGGCTGCTTGCGATGCGTTGATTTGGAACAGCGCGAAAGCCGCGCGGACGCGGTATGTGACCATCGTCTTGTCGCGTAGCCGAGCGAAGGCCGCCGAGCAGATGCGCGCGCTCGGCTTCGGGCCGGGGGCGCCGGCGCGCGGCTGGCCCCGCGATCTGAACGTGTTGGCGATGCCCGACGACGCGCTCGATCATCCCGCCCATCCGACAGAGCCACGGCAGGACGCAACCGGCGGGAAGATCGCATTCGCCCGGTTGTTCGGCGGCTTGCGGGCGCTTAAACGGTTCGGCTTTCGGTCGAACGCATTGTATTTCGTGGAAGGCGCCGAACGCTGGCTGACCTGGGACGACGCCGATGCGCTCGCGCGCGAGGGCCGCCTCCTGGCGAATTGGTGCGACGCGCGACGTATTGCGCTGGTCCTCCTACTCGATCCGTCTCGTCTCGGTAGCGGCGGCAAGCGCGATGAAGCCGTTGAAGAGTTCATCAGCGGAGAGCCGATCCAGCAGCCGGGGCACCTCGAGTTTCACGGGGCGTGCGCGGGCGTGGCGCGCATGGGGCGCACTCACGGCGAACTGCTTTGGCATGTCGATTTTTGGCGCGCGGGGCGTGCCTTGGCGACGGGCGAAACGCGCGCCCTGCGCTACACGGAGGATGGGCGACTATCCGTGGCGCCCGAAGTGTCGGATGGCCAGGCGCAAGCGATGCTGCGCCTCGCGCGCGACGAATCGCGGGTCGTCGCCACCAAGGCAGTCGTGGCGCGAGAGAACTGGGTGCCGCCGGAATGGGAGATCGTCGAGGATCAACAGGCGGCAGTCGCCGCCTGCGTCGGCGCGCTGGCCGCCACCGTCCTGCTCGACTACCGCGATCAGTCCACGCTGGAAGCCCTGTGCTCGGCCGTCCATACGCTACGGCGCGAATGCGGGCGCGCGCTGAAGATCGTGATCGTCGAGCGGCGCGAGGCGTTGCGGCATCAATACGAACTGTTGCTGCTCAGTCTCGGGGCGAACCTGATTATCGGCAGGGAGCTGCCGTTTTCGCGCGTGCAGTCGCTATTGCGCTCGCTGCAGGGGCAGCTCGATACGCGCCCGGTGGCTGTCGATTATCAAGCTGCGCTGGCCGCCGCGCTGACCGACGACGTACGCGGCTATTTGCCGGTGGCCGCCTTTTGCGACCGCGTGAAAGCGGTGCTCGCGCGCGGCGCCGTGCTCGATTTGCCGCATGTGCTCGCGAAGATCACGTTGCTGCCCGAAGTCGCCCACGTGGACGCGCTCGCGAAGTGCGCCCCGCGTCGCGCGGGCGATGTGGCGACGGCCGATCCGGCGAATCTATACGTGTTTTTATTTGCATGCCGATTGCCCGACGCCGATATCGCGCTCGGACATATTTTCACCGTCCCGGTCGAGCATCTGTCCGACCGCGTCGTTTATTTGGCGGAGGGCAGCATCGAGCGTGAAATCCAGGCGCTTGCCGAAGCGAACCGACGCACGCCGATCCCGGACTACAGCGATCTGTTCCCGGCCGCGCCGGCTCGCGCGCCATTGCGCGCGGCGCAAGGCGCTCAAGGCGCGCATGGCATCCGGGGCGCGGAAGCCGTGCAAACGTTGGAGGTCGTGCAAGCTGCTGTGGCTACCCCGGAACGGGAAAGCGACGTCGCGTCCCAACTTCATGCCGTCGAAAGCGTACTGGACCAACTCAAAAGCGAAGGGGCGATGTCTCCGTTATCGCCGGGGATGGCGCCGCGCACCTCGTTCGCGGCCGCGCCCATCGCCGATCCGGCTCGCTCGACGCCGCGCGCGGCGCCGAACCGGCGCAGCGCCGAGCCCTGGCCGATGCCGGTACGCGGCGAAGGAGGCGAGCCATGATCGAATTCGTCTTGCTATGTTTTATCGCCGGCATCGTCATTGCGATCCCCGTGTGGATCGTCTCGCAACGATTGGGTACGCGCCGAGGCTTGCATGCCGCGCGGCATTTCAATCCTGACGATGCGGTGCCGTGCGAGATCGAACCGGTTGCGCTGAAGGGACGATTGATGCCCGACCTCGAAACCGCGCGGAGTGAGGCCGGCGACGGCGAAGAAGGAGCCCCACGATGAAGTCCGTCGCATTCATTTCGACTGCGGGCGGCGCTGGCCGCACCACGCTGACCGCCGCATTGGCCGTCCTACTCGCGCGCCGCGATCGTCCCGTCGTTGCGCTGGATCTGGATCCGCAGAACATGCTCGGCGCTCATCTCGGCTTGGATTCGTTCGCCCAGGCGGGCCTGGGCCATGCGATGGCGGGCCGGATCGCCCCATGGCGCGGCAACACCTGGCGCAATGCCGAGGGCGTGGTGTTCGCGCCGCATGGAGAGACGACGCTCGCCGAACTGGCGGCCTCCGAAGCACGTCTTGCCGCCGAGCCACGCTGGCTCGCCGATGCGCTCGCTCAAATCGATCTTCCCGCGCACGGCGTAGCGCTTATCGATACGGCGCGATATCCGTCGCAACAGGCCGATCAAGCGCTGCGCGCAGCCGATCTGGTGCTGTGCGTGACGCCGCCCGAGCCGGCCGCCTGCGCGACGCTCGCACGCGGCTTTGCGCGCCTGCAGGCATCGACGGCTCAGGTCAGAGTCGTCGTCAACCGCCTCAATCCCGCCCGTGAAATGCAGCGCGACGCGCTCGCGCTGTTGCGTGCGGCGGTTGGCGATGCCCTGGAACTCTCGCATCGCGTCCATTTCGATGCCGCGATGGCCGATTCCCTGGCGCGCGGCGGATGGATCTTCGACGACGCGCCGCATTCGCAAGCGTCCCACGATCTACATGGCCTAGTGAACTGGCTCGACGCGTGGCTCGACGCCGAAGTCGGCGGTGGAGTGACCTCCGGGGTTGCCGCCGGTTCGGAGCGGGCGAAATGAGGACGCGGATCGCACGGGCGATGAGCGCGTTCCGCGTGCGGCTCGCGGCCTGGATCGCGCTCGGGCTCGGGTTACCCGAGCAGGCCACCACGCTCGATTGGATCGTCCGATTGTTTTTCGCGCCGCCTCGCGCCGGCAGGCCCGATCACCCGCAGCGTTGGGCCCGTGCGTCGTTCGTGGGGCTCGCTAAAGCGTGGGGCGTGGTCGATCCGCGCAGCCTACGCGAATGGCTATGGCGCGCGTTCGTGCGGCCGCCGCGCGCCCGCGTGCGAGCGCAAGCGTCGCGTGCGCGAGAAACGTTGGATCGCATCGAGCGCTGGCTCCTGCCGGTGGCGCTACTGATACGTCGCGCATGGCGGCGGCTAGAGGCGCTCGTGGGGTTGCTGCCATGGCAGCGATGGGGCGACGCGCTCGAACGCGGCACGCAGCGCATCGGCCACATACGCTGGCTGCTGCCGGTATTCGTGATTATCGGCATGGTGCTATGGGCCGGCGTCGGCGCTTCGCCGCTGCAAGCCGGCGGCCAGGTGCAATTCTTTGCGCTGACGATCGCGATCGCGCTGATCGTTCGCCGCTTCCCCGGGCGATTGCCGGTGCTGATTCTCGCCACCCTGTCGCTGCTGGCGATGGGGCGCTACGTGATCTGGCGCGTCACGCAAACGCTGGATTTTCGGACGCCGACCGAAGCCATCGTCGGCTACGCCTTGTTTTCCGCCGAGGTTTACACGTGGATGATCATGTTGCTCGGCTTGATCCAGACCGCTTGGCCGCTGAACCGCACGGTAGCGCAATTGCCGCGCGATCCGTCGACGTGGCCCACGGTCGATATCTACATTCCCACCTATAACGAGCCGCTCGCGGTGGTGCGGCCCGCTGTATTCGCGGCGCAAGGGGTCGATTGGCCGTCGTCGAAGCTGCGTGTGTATTTGCTCGACGATGGGCGGCGGCCGGAATTCGAAGCGTTCGCGCGCGAAGCGGGAATCGAGTACGTCACGCGCAACGATAACCGCAACGCCAAAGCAGGCAATATCAATGCGGCGCTTGCGCATACGCAGGGCGAATACATCGCCATCTTCGATTGCGATCACGTGCCGACGCGCTCGTTCTTGCAAATGACGATGGGCACGTTCCTGCGCGATCCGAAGTGCGCGATGGTGCAGACACCGCATCACTTTTTCTCGCCCGATCCGTTCGAGCGCAATCTGGGCACATTCCATCGGGTGCCCAACGAAGGAAAATTGTTTTACGGCCTCGTGCAATCGGGCAACGATTTGTGGAACGCTTCGTTCTTTTGCGGTTCGTGCGCGGTCATCAAGCGCGGGCCGCTCGAAGCGGTCGGCGGAGTGGCCGTGGAGACCGTGACCGAGGACGCGCACACCGCGCTGCGGCTGCATCGCCGAGGCTATACGACCGCCTACCTGCCGACTGTGCAAGCGGCCGGGCTCGCCACCGAGAGTTTGGCGGGGCACATCAAGCAACGCACGCGTTGGGCGCGCGGCATGGCGCAGATCTTCCGCATCGACAATCCGTTTCTCGGGCGAGGCCTCGGCCTGTTCCAGCGGTTGTGTTACGGCAACGCCATGATGCACTTCTTCTACGGGGTGCCGCGCCTGGTGTTTCTCGTGATGCCGATGGCGTACTTGTTCTTTCAGTTGTACTTCATCAACGCAGCCGCGACAACGATCGCCAGCTACGTGTTGCCCTACATCTTCTTGTCGAATGTCGCCAATTCGCGCATTCAAGGCAAATTCCGCCATTCGTTCTGGGCCGAAGTCTACGAATCGGTGCTGGCTTGGTATATCGCGTTGCCAACGACGTTCGCGTTCTTCAGTCCGAAGCACGGCAAATTCAATGTGACGGAAAAGGGCGGCCGCGTCGACGAGGGATATTTCGACTGGGCCGTATCGAAGCCGTATCTCGTCCTGCTCGGGCTCAACGTGGTGGCGTTCTTGGCGGGCGTGTATCGGCTTTCGTTCAACCCCAACGGCGAGGCGCAGACCATCATCATGAATATGGTCTGGACCGTCTATAACCTTGCGTTGCTCGGCGCCGCCGTCAGCGTTGCGAGCGAGGCGAAGCAAGTGCGCGTCACGCATCGGATCGCGATGCGCGTGCCGGCCACGCTACTACTCGCCGACGGCACGACGGTCGCCTGCATGACGAGCGACTATTCGACCGGTGGCCTCGGGCTCGAGTTGCCGGCCGACGGCATTGCGCTCGCGAGCGGGCAAGCGTTGCACGTGACCTTGACCCGCGGCGATCGCATGTTTCACTTTCCTGCGCGCGTGACGCGTCTCGCGGGCCGTCATCTTGGGCTGCAGTTCGAGACGTTGACGCTCGATCAGGAGCGCCAGTTCGTGCAATGCACGTTCGGGCGCGCCGATGCGTGGCTGAGCGGGGACGATGAGACGCCGGACGACATGCCGCTCGCCGGATTCAAGGAAGTGATGCTGATGGGTATCGAAGGCTATGCGCGCCTGGCGCAGGGTGCGTTGCGCTCATTGCGCGCGTTGTTGGCGCTGGATCGGGCGCGCTATTAGAAGCGACGTGTCGAGGGCGCTCTCATCGTTCGCATCGCTCCGATCGCTCGGATTAAGCAGCAAGGAAACTATTTCATGGCGTTTTGGAATCTTTATTTCATCCTGAAGCTTTACTTGTTCGCGGCGGGACATCTGAAGCCGGTATGGCTCGCAAATATCGGCTTTTTCGCGGCGCTCGCCTTGACGAACCCGATTCGTCATCGCGGCTTGCGTGTATTGCGCTTCGTGCTGGCCCTGGCTATCGGCGTGCCGCTGCTCTACTACGAAGCCATCGTGCCGCCGTTTTCGCGCGTGCTCGAAGAATTCTCCGGCCTCGAATCGTTCACGCTCGGCTACTGGCTCGAACTGGCGCAACGTTTCTTGCCGCCGATCATCATCATCGGCGTCATCGCCGCCGTCATCGGCCATTGGCTCGTCAACCGCTGGCTGCGCGTGGCGACGTTCATCCTCATCGCGCTCGTGGTGTTGCCGATTTGGACCGCGGCGAATATGGTCGTCACCGCCGCGCAAAGCATGGCGGCGGGCGGCGCGCACGCAACTGGCGTGGTGGAGCAGCCGCTCGATCACAACGCCGCGCTGGCTGCATTCCGCACGGCGGAGTCGCAACGTCAAGTCACGTTCGGCAAGCTCAGCAGCGATCCGAACCAGCAGTTCGACGTCATCATCCTGCACATTTGTTCGCTGTCGTGGGACGATCTCGATTACGTCAAAGCGCGCGACAACCCGATGCTGAGCCATTTCGACTATCTGTTGACGAACTTCAGCACCGCTGCAAGCTACAGCGGCCCCGCCGCGATTCGCGTGTTGCGCGCGAGCTGCGGGCAGGAGGCGCACGCCGATCTTTACAAGAGCGCGCCGCAGCAGTGCTATTTGCTGAGCGATCTCGCGCGCGCCGGGTTCACGCCCCAGGTGCTGATGAACCACGACGGGCACTTCGACAATTTCCTCGATCTTGTCAAGGCAAACGCGGGCATGCCCAACGTACCGATCGAGTCGAACCAAAATGCCACGGTGTCGATGCATGCGTTCGATAACTCGGTGATTCACGACGACTACTCGGCCTGGTCGAATTGGTATGCGCAGCGCGCGCAAACACCGGGGCCGATCGCGCTGTACTACAACACGATCAGCTTGCACGACGGCAACCGCGTGGTCGGCAAGGAGAGTCTCACCAGCATTGCGTCGTATCCCTATCGCGTGAACACGCTGATGAACGAGGTCGATCAACTTTCCGATCTGATCGCCAAATCGGGGCGGCGGGCCGTGATCGTGTTCGTGCCGGAGCACGGCGCCGCGCTGCGCGGCGACGCCAACCAGGTTGCCGGGTTGCGCGAGATCCCGACGCCGCGCATCGTTCATGGGCCGGTGGGCGTGCGGATCGTCGGATTGGCGGGCGCACACGGCCCGACGACAGTGATCGACAGCCCCACGAGCTTTCTTGCTCTGGCGCAGTTGCTTTCGAACCTCGTATCGAACAGCCCGTTCAAGCCGGGCGTGGTCTTGTCGCAATACGCGTCCGGCTTGCCGCAAACGCAGATGGTGGGCGAAAACGAAGGCACGGTCACCATGAAGACGGCCACCGGCTACGCAGTGAAGACGCCTGACGGCGTATGGGTGGATCAAAAGTGACGACGAACGAAACGAACCGGACCGGCTGGCCCGTCAACGACATCGGCGGCCTCGCGCGCGAGGTGCCCGAAGTCGATCCGCGCCGATACTTCGACGAGCAAGCGCGCCTCGCTTACGAAGAGGCACTCGTCAAATGGCCCGTGCTGGCGCGGCTAATGGGGCTTGTCGGCGACGACGGCCAGGAAGGCCCCGGCGGCGCCGCTACTTCGATACCGCAAACAGGGTCGCGTTCATCAGCAGCTTGAACGCTTCGCCTACCAGCAAGGCGCTGCCCACGCCGGCGCACCAGAGCGCGATGAACCAGACCCAGCGCGGTAATGCGCCGCGACGCTCAGTGGTAGTGATGTTCGCCATGGCGCACCTTTCCGCGAAACACCCAATAGCCTAGCATCGTGTAAGCCATGATCATCGGCAAGATTACGACGGCGCCCTTCAGCGTGAATGTGAGGCTGCGTTCGGGCGCCGCCGCTTGCCATAACGTAACCGAAGACGGAATGGCATAAGGCCATAGCGTCGCGAGCAGCCCGGCATAACCCAACACCACGAGACTCGTCGCCAAGATGAAGGGGCGCGTGTGATGCCGCTCGCGCGCCGCGCGCCGCATCAGATAAGCGCATGCGGCGACCAGGAACGGTGCGGGCAGCATGCGATGGAACCATTGCGCGCTGAACCACCGCGCGGCGACATCGGGTTCTTGCAGCGGCGTCCAAATCGTCACGGCGAGCATGAAGACGATGAGGACGAGCGTAAGCGGCCATACGAGCCGATGCAGCCGCCGCTGCAAATCGGCTTCGGTTTTCGCCACGAGCCAGCAGCAGCCGAGCAATGCGTAGGTGGCGACGAGCCCGCAACCGGTCAGCAGCGTAAACGGCGTGAGCCAACCGAACGCATCGCCCGAAAATTCTCCATTGGCGAGCGGGATTCCCTGGATGAACGCGCCGAGCGATATCCCTTGAAAGAACGCCGCGCCCGCCGAGCCCCCGATGAACGCGAGATCCCACAAGTGTTTCGTGCGGGAAGCCTTGCCGCGAATTTCGAACGACACCCCGCGTAGTATCAAACACGCCAACATGGCGACGAGCGGCAGGTAGAGGGCGGACAAGACGGTGGCATAGACCAGCGGAAACGCGCCGAATAACGCCGCGCCGCCGAGCACGAGCCAAGTTTCGTTGCCGTCCCAGACGGGGGCGACGGTGCTCATCATCAGATCGCGTTCGCGCTCATCGGGGAAGAGCGGGAAGATGATGCCGATGCCGAGATCGAAACCGTCGAGCACGACGTAAAACAAAAGGCCGAGCGCGATGATCGCGGCCCAGACGACGGTGACATCCATGATGTTCCTCGAAAGACGAAAATCGAAACACGCCTAAGCCGAACGCGCGCCATAGCGAAAGAACGCTTGCTCGGCTCGACGTTCAGCCCAAGGCCGGCAGCGGGCGTTGGCCTCCTTGTGGCGCCGGGTCCGCTTCGCCTTGCCCCGGTGCAATGGCAGGGCCGGCGTGCATGAGCTTGAACAGGTAGTAGATGCCTGTGCCGAACACGACGAAATACACGACGACGAACGCCATTAGCGAAAGGCCCACCTGCTGCGCGGTGAGCGGCGAGGCGGCCTGCGAGGTGCGCATGACGCCGTAGACGACCCAAGGCTGCCGTCCCACCTCGGTGGTGACCCATCCCGCCAGCAGCGTGATAAAGCCGCTAGGCCCCATCAGGACCACGAAACGATGAAACCAGGCGGCGTCATAGAGGCGATCGCGCCGATCGAGGATTCGCGCGATGATCGCGAGCACGATCATGAGCAGGCCCAGCCCGACCATGATGCGAAAGCTCCAAAAAACCACCGTGGAATTGGGGCGTTCCTCGCGCGGGAAAGATTTCAGCCCGCGGATCTCGCCGTCCCAGGAATGCGTGAGCAATAGGCTGCCCAGATGCGGCACCGATAACGCGTAACGTGTCGTTTCGGCCTGCATGTCCGGCACACCGAACAGGTTGAGGGCCGTGCCGTTCGTCTCCGTCTCCCAAAGCCCCTCGATCGCGGCGATTTTCGCGGGCTGATAGCGCAGCGTATTCAGGCCGTGCTGATCGCCGACGAACGCCTGCAATGGGGCGATGGCAAGCAGCATCCACATCGCCATCGAAAAGCTTTTCTTGATCGCTGCATCGCGTCTGCCTTTGAGCAGATGCCAAGCAGCCGTGGCCGCTACCAGCAGCGCCGCGACCAGGAACGCGGCCAACGTCATGTGGACGAGGCGATACGGAAACGACGGATTGAAGACGATTTGGAACCAATCGAGCGGGACGACATGCCCATCGGCGATCGCGAAGCCCTGCGGCGTTTGCATCCAGCTGTTGGAGGCGAGAATCCAAAACGCCGACATCAGCGTGCCGACGGCCACCGTCAAGGTGGCGGCAAAGTGCGCGCGGGGCCCCACTCGATTCCAGCCGAACAGCATGATGCCCAGAAAGCCCGCTTCGAGAAAGAATGCGGTCATGACCTCGTAGGTCAACAGGGCCCCGGTGATGGGCCCGGCGAATGTGGAGAAGCCTGACCAATTCGTGCCGAATTCATAGGCCATGACGACGCCCGACACGACGCCCATACCGAATGCGACGGCGAAAATCTTCGACCAAAACAAGCACAGATTTTTGTAATAGGCCTTGCCGGTTTTGAGCCAACGCCATTCGAGCACGGCGATAAAGCTCGCCAAGCCGATGCTAAGAGCCGGGAAGACGATATGAAACGAGATGGTGAAGGCGAACTGGATGCGCGCGAGATCGAGGGCGCTGAGCGAAGACGATTCCATAGCGTGAGACCGGTGACGAGCGACGCGCGCCGGCCGATGTCGACGCGCACTGCATGAGCAGCCGGTCGCAAGCGTAGAGCAATGACGAAAAAAATGCTGCACCGCGCGGGAAGCTAGCCGGGGGCCGAAAGTGCGGCAATTTACCGTATCGACAGCCGTTAACGCCCTGACGCGAAAGCAAAAAAACGGTGCGCCGCAACACGAGTGCGGCGCACCGGTTGCCCCGTGCTGCGGCAATCCACCGCGCTTGTGCGCGGGCAATGGTTCGAATGAAGGAGAGGCAACAGCGCGCGCCGAGCGTTAAACATGAGCGCGGCGGGCCGTATCTCGAATTAGGCGAGGCAGTGCGTGTTGAGCCATTCTCTGAGCGCATTGTTCATGCGCGTTTGCCAGCCTTCGCCGGTGGCCCGAAATCGCTCGATGATGTCGGCGTCATAGCGTACCGTCAGCGCGACCTTCGGATGCTCGAGCTTGGGCCGGCCGCCGCGCCGCTTCATTTGTTTGAACTGTTCGTCGGTTGGGACGAAGGTATCCGGATCGCTCTCGATGCCGCGCGCAATGGCGGCGTCCTCTTCGGGCGTCGGAATATGCAGCTTAAGTTTGCTCGACATAGCGTTTGACCTCTCGCGAATTTGCCTTGCGTAGGCTGATGACTCGGAATGACCTGCCGCGCTGCGTGAATACGACGCAGTACAGATGTCCTTTGATATGGGCGTAGCCGATTTCGCGCAGCTCGCCGTAGTCGCGCCGATCGTCGGGCGCACACCAAAGCTCGGACCAGTCGATAAGCTTGGCCAGCTTCAGTGGTACGCCGTGCTTCTGCTGATTGGCCCGGCTTTTCGCCCGATCAAAGCTCACACCGGTTAGTGTAGTTACAAAAAACATAGTTGGCAAGCCCCATTAACGTTGTTACGGAAACTGGCGGCATGCGCGGCCCGGCGCGAACACGAATCGGTGCGGTAAGTGGGCGAGAGGGAGTCGAATTCGGGCGCGGACGTCTAGCCGCCTCGGCGAAAGGCTAACCGTCGCGTTTTTCCCGGAGAAGCTAGCCGGACGGCCAAGCCGCCGCGCCGGGCGGCGCCGGCGGCGTCCGGGCCTGGCGGGGGATGACTACAGCAGCGCCACCGCGCCTTGTCGCGGCTCGCACCGACGCAGCGGTACGCCGGTCGACTTGGAAATCACGACGAGCTGCACGAAGCTGTTCTGCGGGGCGAATGGCGCGAAGAAGCGATCCATGACGTCGATGAACGCGCTGATGCTACTGCCGGAGAACGCTTGCTCATCGACGGCGAGCGTAACTTCGATACCGCGTACGAGCGAAGGGCACGGCTCCATCACGATCCATTGCATCGTGGAGCGAGAGCCGACGAACGCGATGCCTTCGATATGGCGGGCCGGCGTGGCCGAAAGCGCCGCGAACTGGCGCAAGAGCCGTTTGATTTCCTCCAGCCCTTCCGCGCTGAGCCCGATCGTATGCGGCGTAAGCTGCGCCAGTAGGCGCCAAAGCGAGCCGTTGTTTTGCTGAGCGCGCAGGCTGTCCGTCGGCCGGCGCAGGAATACGACGCGGCTGGCGATAGAGCCGCCTTCGACGATGAGATCGCCCGTCGCCGCTCCGTAGGGCAGCGTGGCCGGCACGTTTCGATTCGTGCAGGTGACGTCGACGGCGACTTGGGTGGCGGGTACGGGCGCCGGATGCCCGTCGAGCCCGACGAAGGCGAGCCGCGTAGCTGGCGCGTCGCGTCGCGCGGGGTCGTCCTCAGTGCGCGCCACCCAATACGGCCCGCTCAGGGCGGCGGCGCTGCCATGCATGAGGCCGTAAAACGGCTGGAACGCCGCACGGCTGGTGGGCGACTGTTTTTCCGGATAAACGGCATCGACCGAAAATACGGCGAAATCCGCGGTATTGGCCGCCTTCTGCACCTTGGGATTGACGACGTATGACTGCGCGAGCGCATCGATCTTGATCGGTTCGGCCTTCGTCGGAAAGACATTGACGACCGGCGTGCAGCACAGCTTCAAATGCCGCGGGCTCAATTGCGCGATGCGTTGCCCGGCCCATGAATCCTCATGCACGCCTTCGATCGCCACATGCAACGTAATCGTTCGGCACGGGCCTGCGGCAGCCAGCATCGCCGCCGCATCGAGATCGAGGAAATCGAACTTGTCGGGGAAGGCGAAATATTCGGCGAGCAACTGAAACGGCTTGGCCGCCTCGCTGGCCGCGTCGATAAGGGCATCGTCGGGCGCGAACCCGGCGGGTTGGATCGGCATTCGATCGAGCGCGATCCATCGTCCGTTGCCGTCGGCTTCGACGAAAGCCTTCGTGGCGCGCAAGAGCAGGGTGTCCGTCAACGCCGTGACGATTTCGCGTTGGCCATGCACGTAAAGGCGTATCGTCGGAGGGGTGATGGCTTTGAGCCCCGCTGCCGTCGATGCTTGGGCGAACGTGATGGCGGCGAGCCCGGCGGTGTCGGCGGGCAATGCGGCGCCCGCCGGCGCCGATGCGCTCGGAAGATAGCGCGCCGCCGCGATGCGGAGGGGGGCGAGCGTGACGTCGTAAGCGGTGCGGAAGCGGCACGACTGCGTTTTGCTGACGAGCTCGGCGCCGCGCGCGATCGTTACCGGACTGGAGAGGCCTTCGAACACGCCTTGTGCGTCGAACTCCACGATCGAGCACGAGGGATAAGGGCGCAGATAATGCGGATACAACGCCTGCAGCATGCCCTCGGTAAATTCCGGGTAGTCGTCGTCGAGCCGCGTGTCGATCCGCGCCGCGAGCAGCGCGAACGATTGAAGCATCCGTTCGACATGCGGATCATCCGAGTGCTCTCCGGAAATCGCCAAGCGCGCCGCGATTTTGGGATAGCGCGCCGCGAAATCATGCAATGAGCGGCGCAGCATGGCGAGTTCACGTTCGTAATGCGGAAGCAAGTCTTCCATTTCAAATCCGATATCGAGAGGGCGTGCGGGCTCGCGGCAATGCCGGTATATCGAGCGAACCGCATATTACTACCGATATCGGCACGCGTATCTCGGTTAATCGGATATTCGACTCGGTTGGCCGCGCGGCGGTGCCCATGGGCGCTGCCGCGCTCGGCTCAGGCTAAGCGTTATTCGCCCGGCGCATACATATCGAGAAGTTTCAGCGTGACGCCGTTGGTCCAACCGAATCCGTCCTGCAGCGGATATTCGCCGCCACCGCCGCCGCCCGCATTCGGCCCCTCGACCACATATTTCTCGACGAGCTTGTGATCGGACGCATAAACCTGTTTCACATCGGCAAGAAATCGCGTGCCAACGTTTTTGGCGAGCTTATCGTTACCTAGGTAATGCTGCACGCCTTTAATCGTCAACCAATGCAGCGGCGCCCAACCGTTGGGCGCATCCCATTGCTGCCCGGTTTGAAAGGTCGTTGTCGCCAGGCCACGTGTTTGCAGCAATTGGCTCGACACCGCGTGGAGGGTCCTGACCGCGCGCTCGGGCCAAGCGGCTCGAACGAAGAGCGGATAAACGGCCGCTGCCGACAAGTTATCGCGCAGCTTGCCGAGCCGCCAATCGTAATCGGCGTAATAGCCCTTCGGATTCCACAGATATCGATTGATCGCACTGGCGCGATGCTCGGCTTTGACGATGTAGTCGGCCGCGCAGCGGAAATCGAGCGAAAGCGCGCAGCCTTTGGCGATGGTTGCTTCCAGCGAGAACAGCAGGCTGTTCAGATCGACGGGAACGATCGCGGTCGTGCGGATCGTCGTGAGGGTTTGATTATCGCCGAGCCAGCGCGAGCTAAAGTCCCAGCCCGATTCCGCCGCTGCGCGCAGGTCGCGATAAACCTCGTTCGGGCTGCGGCCGGTAGCCTGCTTGGCCGTCGTCACGTCTTCGAGATACGACTCGTCGCGCGGCGTATCGCGCGCATCCCAATAGCGGTTCAACACCGTGCCGTCCTTGAAGACGACGACGTTGCGTGCGGCTTGTCCGCGTGGCGTCGTATCGGCGCCGCTCATCCAGTAGGCGTACTCCTTCTTGAGCGCCGGCAGATACTTTTGATAGACGCGCTCGCCCTCGGCTTTCGCCGCGAGCTGCACCATCAGGGCAAAGAAGGGCGGTTGGGACCGGCTCAAGTAGTAGGTGCGGTTGCCGTTCGGAATGTGACCGAAGCGATCGATCTCATAGGCGAAATCGTCGAGCATATCGTCGACGAGATCCTCATGTCCCGCTTCCTGGAGGCCCAGCATCGTGAAGTACGTGTCCCAGTAGTAGCCTTCGCGAAAGCGCCCGCCCGGCACCACGTAGGGTTTGGGCAGCGGGAGCAGCGAGCTGTTCGGTGGAACGTCCGCCGCGGTGGTCGTGCGCGTGAGTTTCGGCCAGAGCCAATCGATATGTTCGCGTAGCGTTTGCCCGCTCGGCGGCGTAATCACGGGCTCGCTCGGCAGCGTGAAGTTCGCCAGCACGAATCGCTTCAAATCGAAGTTCGGCTGGTTCTTCAATTGATCGTAGAGCTGAACGATCGAGGCCGGATCGCTGTTCGGCACGGCGTCGACGAAGGTTTTCTGGTCGGGGAAAATCTGTTGCGTTTGCACGGCGACGAATAAATCGCCATATAACTCGGAGGGCGGTGGTGGAAAGGCGGCGAGGGTGTCGGCGCGGCAGACCGAGGCGGTTGCAAGCCCAGCCAGCAATACGATGCACGCTAGCCGGCTCGTGCGTACGCGCAGCGCGCTCGAGCGCCGCGCGAAGGTCGATTCGGACATGGCTCCTCCATAAGGGTTGAGATGGTTCGTTCTTGGTCCCCTTGTTATTGGAATGGCGAGGCGCGCGCATAAGCCTTACGCGTTGGCTCGCCGATTTTGCCAAAGAAGAAGTGAAAATAAATCGAAGGCAAACGTTTGCGCCGCCTAAAAGCGGGCATTTACGCTCGAATGCTACGAATTTTCATAGGTCGAATGCACGCATTCGACGCTCTGAAAGCGACAAAAAAAGCGTGCCGAAAGCACGCTCGCGTCTGTGGAAGCGGGGATACGTCTGAAGAATCAGCGGCGGCCGGGGCGGTGCTGATTGCGCAGGTCTTCCCGCACGCGTTTGGTGACAAGCACCGCGAGGAAGTCGGTGATATGCGCGCCGTCGCTGAACGCTTGCCAGGTCTGGGTCACCATCCGCGAGACGGTTTCGGGCGGGGCGCCCGTATCGCTCGCAATCGACTGCACCAGATCTTCGACGTTCGGTTGAGCCATGTTGATCTCCACGGATGGGGCGAGGCGACGCGCAACTCCCGATATTTAAGCCTAGCTGGGCTCGTATGCCAATTGAATTGCCCTATCGGACCGACGACGGCTCGTAGCGCGGCCGCCCCCGCGCATCTTCGCACCACGTTGGCGCGGGGCGGCTAAAGAATGGGTGGGCGCGGCCGTTAAAAGCGATCGTATGCATCGATTACGCATTCGATTGGCGATGCGTCTCTCACTAACATGACGGTTCGGATGGACCAAGCGAACATGCGAAAAACTGCGTGCATTATCGGGGCTCTCATTCTGACGGGGTGCGCAAGCGCCGGCCGCATCGGCGATTTGCCGGTGATTTCGGAGGGCGCCTCATCGTCCACGCTCGTCCTGGTTCGGCCGAGCAATGTGATCGGCATGGCGAATAGTTTTTATGTGGCGCTGGACGGCAAGGATGTTTTCAGCATCCGCTCGGGCGATAACACGCACTTCTTGATTCCCGCCGGAGAGCATGCTGTCTCTGTCAAATGCTTCGGCGGTTGGAGTCCCACCTGGAAGGAAGACAGCAAGAGCTTTCTCGCGGAGGTGGATCGAGCGAGCTACTTCTCGATCTCGCCGAGCATGAGTTGCGCGAAAATCGAGCAGGTGAGCGAGGCGCAAGGCAAGGCGCTCGTCGAAAATTCCTCGTATATCGATTCGGCGGTTGCGTCCAACAAGGATGTACCCGCCCCCGTACCGTCGAGTCAATGTCCCATGCAATTGAGACACGGAATTCGTGAAGCGGTCTGCGTATCGCAAGCGCTGGCTCCCGCCGCGCCGGCATCCGACGTGCAAACGCTCGCGGCTGCACCGGCGCCGACGAACGCGCCATCCATTTCCCGGGCGACATCGGCCGCTGTACCCGCGGCGCTCGCCGCAATGCGTCCGGCGCCTGTCGCGCGCAGCAAAGCGATCACGAAGGTCGTCGCGGGGAAATCGGTCACTTGCCAAGTTCCGCTTGCACCCTATCCGCAAGAAGCTTCGCCGAGAGGGCGGGCGGGTACAGTCATCGTCCGCATCGCAATTTCACCGCCGAGCAGCGTGCAGCAAGTGACGATGGCGGAATCGAGCGGGAGCGCTCCGCTCGATACGGCGGCAATGCGTGCGGCAGCGGGCACGATTTGCATAGGGCTCGAGCAGCCGCTTGCGTTTCTGCAGCCGTTCGAGTTCGAGCCAGCGCAGTAGATCGCGGCCGCGTTTCCTCTTAGGCCGGCGCCGTAAGGACTTCGTCGCTCGGCGCGGCGGTGCGCCGCCGACAACTGCTATGGCGCGAGAGAGCGAGCCGCGTGGAGGAGGCGCTCGCGCACGACCGGCTGCAGTGGCCTCGCCTGGCCCCGGTACGCACGAATCTTGCACACGGTGGCGCCAGTGACGCGCGAACGAATCCATCGCGTATCCGATGGATGTTCATCAGCGCGCACGCCCCCTGCGCCCGGCGCAACATTGCATGCAACTTCTGCGACCGTGCAACGGTCCTAGGGCCTGGCGTGTGTATTGACGGCTACAACAATTCGTATGAACGGAATGACAAGACTCGAGCAGGTGACGATCGTCGTGGTGGAAGACGATGTTGCCAGCAGACAGTCGCTTACTACGGTGCTCGAGGCCGAGGGCGCGCGCGTCGTGGCCGCGGCGGACGCAGAGCAAGGAATAGAGGCGGCGCTCGATTTGGCGCCTGACGCTATCGTCTGCGATATCGACTTGCCGGCCATGGACGGCTTCTACCTGATCCAGCGGTTGCGCGAAGACGAAATCCGCAACGATCGGTTGCCCGCCGTGGCGATCGCGATCACGGGACATGCCGATGAAGCCTACCGGCTTCGCAGCATCGGCGAAGGTTTCCATCACTTCATGCGAAAACCGGCGGATCCGGAGCGCCTGGTGACGCTTATTGCGGACGCAGTCGGAGCGCGCGCGGTCGGGTAGGTCGCCGGCCGCGGCGACGCGGCGGGAATAGCGCGCGGAAGTTTTTGCAAAAGACGTAGTCAAAGTTGCTTTCGCAACGAAATTGCTGCTGCATGCGTCCTAAGGACGCTCCATCGTGCGACCGGCCGCTCTCCACGGCCGCGGAACGGCTACTCGCTTTCGACACTGCGCAACGGGCCGTAGTTGTCCGATAAAAGACCAGATGGCATGGCTCGTGCTTGAGGGTGTGCCGAGCGGCAACGACCTGTCGCATTTCTTCCAAACGAAACGCCGCTTATGCGTCCCGATAGCTTCGCAAGCGATAGCCAGTCTTACTCGCCACGGCCAGAACAGGTGGTGCCGCCGGAGGAGCGCCTTCGAATTTTGCTCGAGTCCGTTCAGGATTACGCCATCTATATGCTCGACGCCGACGGCGTGATCGTAAGCTGGAACAACGGCGCAGAGAAAATCAAGGGCTATAGCGCCGACGAGATCATCGGCCAGCACGTCTCCATCTTTTATCCCCCCGATGAGGTTGCCGCCGGCAAGCCCGCTGCCGAGTTGGCGGTCGCGGCGCGCACGGGGCGCGTCGAAGAGGAAGGCTGGCGCGTGCGCAAAGACGGCACCATGTTCTGGGCGAATTGCGTGCTCACGGCCGTGTACGGCCCGGGCGGCGACGGGCGCCGCGTGCGCGGCTACGCGAAGGTCACGCGCGATATGACCGAACGCAAGCGCTTGCGAGAGTTGGAAGCGGCGAGCCAGCACATGAATGAATTCTTGGCGACGCTCGCCCATGAATTGCGCAATCCGCTCGCGCCGGTCAGCAACGCGCTGAGCGTCATGATGCTCGAGCCGCTCGTGAGTCCCACGCTGCGGCAGTGCCGTGAGATGATCGATCGCCAGATTTCTCATCTGACGCGGCTGGTCGACGATCTGCTCGACGCAGGGCGTGTCACGACCGGCAAAGTATCGCTGCGGCTGGAGCCCGTCGATCTGTCGGAAGTCGTCGTGCGCGCCGTTGAGATGATCCGGCCGCATGTGGCGTCACGTCAGCAATCGGTCGATGTGCATGCTGCGTCGGCGCGCATCGTGGTCAACGGCGACGCGACGCGGCTCGTCCAAGTCGTGCAAGGCCTGCTGAACAACGCCTCCAAATTCTCCGAGCACGGCGGCCGCATTGTCGTCAACATCGAGAAAGTCGGCAACGCCTTTGCCCGCTTACGCGTCACCGACGAAGGGTGCGGCATCGAGGCCGGCGCGATCGACTCGATCTTCGATTTGTTCGTGCAAGCCGACAATCGGTATGAGCGTAGGGAAAGCGGATTAGGGATTGGCCTCACGCTGTGCCGCTGGCTCGTCGAAATGCATGGCGGGGCGATCGAGGCCGCGAGCGACGGGCTCGGGCGAGGCGCCACTTTCACGGTGAAGTTGCCGCTCTTCGCGGTGCAAGACGCGGCGAACGACGAAGGCATGCACGACGCTTCGCCAACCCGGGCCTCGCATGACATGCTGGCCGTGCTCGTGGTCGACGACAATCGCGATTCCGCGGACAGCATGGCGATGCTGCTTCGCATGATGGGGCACCGCGTGCAGGTCGCTTACAGCGGCGCGCAGGCGACGCATCTGGCCGAGCAAGCCGAACACTTCGATGTCGCACTCATCGATATTGCGATGCCGGGGGCCGACGGGTTCGCCGTCTTGCGCAAGCTGAAGGGGATGACCGCGCTGAGCGAAGCGCGCTTCGCCGCCATGACAGGCTTTGGTCAGGAAAGCGACGTCGCGCGGTCGCTCGATCAGGGCTTCGACCTACATCTGACCAAGCCCGTGCAGCTGCCGTTGCTCGATACATTGCTGAGCGGCGCCGGCGAACGCCGTGGCGACGCATGAGAAGGCGACGCTGGCGGCTCATCGATCGTCGCTATTGCGCGAGGCCTTAAGGCCAGCCCGGTGCGCCGACGGGCTTGGCGGCCGCGCGCTCAAGTCAGCGGCAGATCGATGTATTTCTTGAACGGCGCGCGCTGCGTCAGCCTTTGATACCAGCGTTGCAAGCTGGGCATGGCCGGCCGGTCGATTCCCTCCACCCCGAACCACCGCTTCGCGAATGCGCCAAGGACGATGTCGGCGATCGTGAATCGGTCGCCCTCCATATGAAAGCGTCCCTGCAAGTGGGCATCGACGATCTTCCAGCGAGCAACGAGCGTTTTCAGGTTGGCGGCGAGCGCGATCATGTCGCGATCTTCGGGCGGCGTGCGCACGAGCGTCATGAAGACGGGGCGCTCCGCCGGCGCGAGGGTCGAGAGCGACCAATCGAGCCAGCGATCGACGCTTGCGCGCAGTTTCGGTTCGCTCGGGTACAACGAGCTCGACGGGCCATACTGCATCGCGAGGTAACGCAAGATCGCGTTCGATTCCCACAGCACGAACGCGCCGTCTTCGAGACACGGCACTTGCCCGTTCGGATTGAGTTCGCGATAGTCGGGATCGTTGACGCGGCCGAACTGCAAGCCCGCGTCGACGCGCTGGAAGGGGAGGCCGAGCTCATCGCAGCACCACAACACCTTTTGCACGTTGACCGAGTTGGCTCGTCCCCAAATCTTCAGCATTTATCTGTCCTCCGAAAAAAAGCGGACGCGCCCGGAGTGGTGGCGCCGCGCGGTTTGTACAATACGCCGAATTCAAAACGTCAAAGCGAGGAACAGCCCGCCATGGCACGCCTAATTCCCGATGATTGGAAGAATCTGGCCGCGACCGGCGCCGCCCAGCGCGAGCGCGAAACGCTCACGTTGCTGGAGACTGCGCTACCGGACGACTACACCGTGTATCACGGCGTGCATTGGACTCGCCTGAATCGGGCTTTCTCCGTATTCGGCGAAGCGGACTTCGTTATCGTGAGCCCTGCGGGGCGCGTGATGCTCGTCGAACAGAAAGCAGGATTCTTGCGCGAAACGCCCAAGGGGCTCGTCAAGGTCTATCTCCAGACCGAACGCAACGTCTCGATTCAGCTCGCGCAAACCGTCGAGCGGATGCATCGGCGCTTCACCGCCGCCTTCGGCGCGGGCACGTACTGTATCGAAGCGCTCTTGTTTTGTCCCGACTACGTGGTCAAAAACGCGGCGATTGCCGGGGTATCGCCCGAAAGCATCGTCGATGCGACGCGCAAGGATCGGCTCGTTTCCATCATTCTCGAGGCGTTGCCGGCCGGCGAACCGAAGCTGCCAAGCGCCGCGAAGATTCACCATTTTTTGTCCGATGAGCTGTCGCTGACGCCCGATACGAGCGCGCTCGTCGGGCAAGCAGGTACGCTCGTCACGCGGCTCTCGGGCGGCCTCGCCACCTGGGCGCGCCGGCTCGAGTTCACGCCGTTTCGCCTGCGCGTCGTCGGTACCGCCGGCTCGGGTAAGACGCAGTTGGCCGTGCAAGTCATGAAGGATGCGGCCGCGAGCGGCAAGCGCGTGCTGTATGTCTGTTTCAATCGGCCGCTCGCCGATCACATTTCGCGGGTTGCCCCAGAGGGAGCCAAGGTCGCCAACTATCATCAGCTATGCGATTGGGTGGCGCGCGATGTCGGGGCCGTGCAGGATTTTCAGGCATTGGACGCTTTTAGCCGGCTCGAAGCCGTCTTTGCCGACGCGCCGATCGCCGACCGCTGGGTATTCGACGTTCTCATCGTCGACGAGGGGCAGGATTTCCACGAGGCATGGGTCGCGGCCTTGTCGCGCTTGGTTCGCCCAGACGGCGCCTGGTGGTGGCTCGAAGATCCTCTGCAGAACCTGTACATGCGCGAACCGGTCGCCTTGCCGGGTTGGACCGTGCTGACCGAGACGACGAACTATCGCAGCCCACGCGACATCCTCGATTTTGTTCGAGAGAAGGTGGGGCAGGCGGTCGATAGCGCGGCCCATCTCACGGCGGGCAGCCCGTTCGATGGCTCCGATATCTCCGTCAACTCGTACGACGAGGCGCACGGCGAGACGGTAGTCGATTCGACCAAACGCGCGATTACGCAGGCGCTTTCGCTTGGCTTTCGCAAACAAGACATCGCCGTGTTGTCGTTCCGGGGGCGGGAGGGCTCGGCGCTCACCGCGCTCGAGCATTTAGGGCCGCACCGGCTGCGTAGCTTCACCGGCAAATACGACTTATTTGGCAGTCCCGAGTATCGTGACGGGGATGTCTTGCTGGAATCGATCTATCGGTTCAAGGGACAGTCGGCGCCATGCGTCGTCCTGACCGAAGTCGACTTCGATCGACTCGATGAGCGTGCGGCGCGCAAGCTCTTCGTCGGCGCCACGCGCGCCACGATGAAGTTGATCGTCGTGGCATCGAGCCGCGTTTGCGAACTGCTTGGATATCGCTCATAAGGGCGGTCCCTCGAACCGCCGGGATCATCTCGCTTTCACAGATGGTCTCGGCGATTCAAAGATAAACCTATTGGTAGTAATCGTTTTCATTCTTCTCGTCTAATTCATTGGCCGCTGTCTATATGAGATGGCTAATGACGCAATGCACGATTGATCTCGATCAAACTGTCTATCGCAAGAGGCGTCTATCATTGCTCAGCCTGCCTCGGCGCGCAGATCGCCCGGCATGCTGCCGCGAAGCATTGCGCCACGGGCGTCTAGGGGATATTTGAGGTTGTTGCTGAATAGTACGATTGTTACCGTTTTAAGATAATCTGTCCCCAATGTTTTTAAATCCGAGTGTGTGTTTGCGGTCGCTAAGTTTCTAGAAATATTCCTCCATGTTTTCCCTAAAATCGCTTGTGGAATAAAAATTCTATTGATAGTCTGTGCATCACCTTGATCGTTATGTCGAGGGGCGATGGGCGAGCGGTTCGGTTATCTTTTTCCGTTCGTTACCGCACGATTAAATGACCGTCTTTGACACGACGGTGACACGCTTGGCGACGGAGTTCATATGTCGATAGCTACCCGGGATTCGGTTGAACAATTTTTTGTAGGCGACGTCGTCACGCTGATGGCGGGCGGTTCGCGCATGACCGTCACGGCCATCACGGGTGAGGGCGTGCTGTGCCAATGGTTCGACGAACACGGGGAGTTTCGGCAAGAAACGTTCGCGCGCGAAGCGCTCGGGCGGCAGCCGCGGTCGATTTCGCCCGGCCTCGTCCATGTCCGCACTTATGCCGGCGCCATGGCCGGCTCGCTTGCCGCGGGTGCCAGCTTTGCCCACGCCGCATTCAAATCCACCGTCTGAACTAATCGCCTGCCGCCGCCTCACGCCGCCCTAGGTGCCTGGTCGGCTTGGCTATCGGCGCTATCGGCGCTATCGCCGGGCGCCGTCGCGTCGGGCGGCGCGCTGCTCGATCCGCTGAATCAGCGCTGACGAAAATGTCGCCATCCGCAGCAGGCGGCGCTTGGTCGTCACGTCGCGCGCGATTTCGATCGGAGGATTCGGCTGGAACGCCCAATATAGTGCGAGCAGCCAGCCGAAGACCGTCCAACCCAAACATGCGTTGAATAGCGCGATCGTGAGCAGGTCGTAGCGAGCGCGGCGGTCCGCGACAATGGCCGGCAAGAAGTAAATCGCCAGCGCAAACACTACCTCGACGACTTGTAAAGCAATGCGACCCAACATGGTCCGCGTCTCGAGGATGAGGTGATTCGATTGTCGCGCATTCGGCGATGTTCTGCTCGGCGATCAGGTCTATCATGGGCGCTTTGACTGCCACCGCCCACCGCCATGACCGCACTTGATGCGCAGCAGCAAAAAGCCCCAATCGATGCCCGCGCGTTGACCGAATTCGTCAATCGCAAGTGGGACGACGAAATCGTCCCTGCGCTGACCGATTACATCGCTATTCCCGCCAAGAGCCCCGCGTTCGACGCCGATTGGGAGCGACACGGCTATTTGGAACGCGTAGTGGCCGACGCGGCCAACTGGGCGCAAGCGCAGCGCGTGCGTGGCTTGACGCTCGAGATCGTGCGATTGCCGGGGCGTACGCCCGTCATCTTTTTCGAAACGCCGGCCACACGCTCGGGTAGCACGGAAACCGTGGTCTTATACGGCCATCTCGACAAGCAGCCCGAGTTCGACGGATGGCGCGCGGATCTCGGCCCGTGGACACCCAAATACGAGAACGGCAAGCTCTATGGCCGGGGCGGGGCCGACGACGGTTATGCCATCTACGCAAGCCTGACCGCCCTGGCGGCGCTCGACCAGCAGGGCGTCGAACGTCCCCGCTGCGTCGGTATTATCGAAACCTGCGAGGAATCGGGCAGCTACGATTTGCTGCCTTATGTCGATGCGCTGCGCGAGCGGCTCGGCGAGGTCGGCCTCGTCGTCTGCCTCGATTCGGGTGCCGGCAACTACGATCAGCTGTGGCTGACTACGTCGTTACGAGGCCTCGTAGGTGGTTCGCTCGAGGTGCAAGTCCTCGATGAGGGCGTTCACTCGGGCGCATATGGCGGCATCGTCCCGTCGAGCTTTCGCATCATGCGTCAATTGTTCGAACGCCTCGAGGATGCCGCGACAGGTAATCTGCTGCCGGCCGCGTTCCACTGCGATATTCCGGCGAGCCGCCTAGCCGAAGCGCGGGCCACGGCCGGGATTCTCGGCGATGAAGTCTGGAAGGCGTCGCCGTGGGCCTGCGGACAGGACGGCAAACCCGTGCTGCCGGTGACGGCCGATCCCTACGAAGCGTTGCTCAATGCCACGTGGCGCCCATCGCTCTCGGTGACGGGCGCGCAAGGGCTGCCCGCGCTGGCGAGCGCCGGCAACGTCTTACGTCCGCGGACGGCGTTCAAGCTGTCGCTGCGGTTGCCGGCGCTCGTCGATGCCGCCCGCGCCGTTGCCGATTTGAAGGCGCTGCTTGAACTCGATCCACCCTACAACGCCAAGGTCACGTTCAAGCCCGAGGCGAGCGCGAGCGGATGGAACGCGCCCGATCTGGCGCCTTGGCTTGGGCGCGCGATCAACGATGCGTCGCTCGCCCACTTCGGCGCCGATTGCGCGTTTATTGGGCAAGGCGGCACGATCCCGTTGATGAACGTTTTGCAGGAAGGCTTTCCCAAATCGCAATTCGTCGTATGTGGTGTGCTTGGACCGAAATCGAATGCGCACGGGCCGAACGAGTTCTTGCACGTCCCGTTCGCTAAGAAACTGACTGCCGCCATGGCGCAGGTCATCGCCGCAGCGCCCTGATGCCGCGAATCCGTTTTGCCGGTGGCCCCGATGGCGCGCCGGCGGAACGTGGCCGCATTCGCACTTGCATTCGCACTACGAAACGACGGCAGACAATAACAAAGGGGCTCGACGTGGCGATATTGATTCTCGGGTTGATTCTGTTTATCGGCGTCCATTGCACGCGGCTCGTAGCGCCATCGTGGCGCGATGCGCAGGTCGCGCGTTTCGGCGAGCACGGTTGGAAGGGCCTTTATTCCGTCGCGTCGCTGGTGGGCTTCATCTTGATCGTATGGGGCTACGGCATCGCAAGGCGTAACCCTACGGTCGTATGGATACCCCCGCTCGGTATGCGGCACCTGACAGCGTTGCTGGTGGCGATCGCCTTCGTGCTGATCGCCGCCGCGTATATTCCCGGCAATCGGATCAAACGATCGATCGGGCATCCGATGATGGCAGGCGTGGCGGTGTGGGCGATCGGTCATCTGCTCGCGAACGGCACGCTAAACGCCATCGTGCTGTTCGGCGTGTTCCTGGTTTGGGGCGCGGTGGGCGCTGTCATCTCTCGCGGCCGCGATCGAGCCGCGGGCGTGCGGTATCCCGCCGGCACGGTGGCGGGCGATACGAAAGTCGTTATCGTCGGCTTGGTTGCATGGGCGCTATTCGCGTTCCTCTTGCATCGTTGGCTGATCGGCGTCAGCCCGCTCGGCTGAACCCGGCGGTGCGAATCGGTCCATCCGCTTAGGCCTGAGCGAGCAGGGCGCTTGCCACTCTTTGCGGCGCCGATCCGATCGCCAATTCGGGTGTGCCGTGCCAATCGGCGCAACGCACTAGCGCCCGGCGCAGATCGGCGAGCATCGATGCGCTGATGCGCACGCTCGGTTCGAGATGAAGCGATTTCAATTCGAACACGCCTTGCGTGCGATGGGCTTTTGCGTCGACGCGCCCGATCAATTTGCCGCGATGAAGGATCGGTAGGCAAAAGTAGCCGTATTTGCGTTTGGGCGCCGGCGTGTAGCACTCGATCGCGTAGTCGAAATCGAACAGTGCGGCGGCTCGCTTGCGATCCCATACCACCGGATCGAACGGCGAGAGCAACGTCGTCACCGTCGGGCGCACGCGTCGTTGCGCGGCGTCCTCGATGAGCGGCGCTAATTCGATCGGGACAAAGGCGTCCTGCTTCCATCCTTCCACTTGCACGGCCGCGGCTTCGCCGCGATCCGCCATGGCATGCAACTCGGCCGTGTACTGTCGACGCTCGATTCGGTAGTAATCGGCGATCCAATCGGCGCGCGCGACGCCGAGCGCTCGACACGTTCGGGCAACCAGCGTTTGGGTCAACGTATCGGCCGGCGGTAGATCGCGCGCGTCGCTCCAATTGGGGTGGACGCGTTCGGTTACGTCGTACACGCGGTGGAAATTGCGTCGCTCGGCCACCATCAGGCGCCCGAGCGTGAACAAGACTTCCAAGTGGCGTTTTTCAGGTTTCCAATCCCACCAGCCGTTGCCGCGCCCTGACTCGCGCGCGAAATCGGCGGCACGCACGGGGCCGTTCTTGCGCACATGCGCGAGCAGCCGATCGATATCCTTGGCATGGCGCTTATGCCAATCGGCCGCGTATTTCCATCCCATCTTGCTGGGGTCGAGCATGCGATGACGCATCAGGCCGTAATCCTCGATCGGCACGAAACAGGCTTCGTGCGACCAATATTCGAATAGGCGCCCCTCCGCCAAATGTTCATCGAGCCATTGCGGCGCATAAGGACCGATGCGGCTGAACACCACGAAGTAAGGGCTGCGCGCGACGACATGAATCGTATCGATCTGCAATTGCGCCATGCGGCGGATGGCCTCCAGCACGTCGCTTTTATCGGCCTTTCGGCGCGGTGGCGATAGCAGCCCTTGCGCGGCCAAATGCAGCGTACGCGCGGCGGCGAGCGGAATCGTCGTCATCGGTGAGCTCTCGCAATGCATCTCTTGGTGATCGGATGCGGCAGCGTACACCGAGCGCCTGCTTTATGCATGCGGCTGAAACACCGATGGCCGCTCGGAAAGGGAGCGGCCATCGTGCGTCGCATCTGCAACGCCTATGAGTGGACAGCGCGTGGGAACAACGGATAAACGAGGAGCGCGATCACGCCGCCGACAAACCAGACGAACGCCCACGATGTCGCGGCTAGAAGATGCGGCAGCATCAGCGGCACCAGGAAGAGGCCGATATAGACGAGTGCGTTCGCCATGCCAAGCGCGGTGCCGGCGCGCGCGGGGCCAGCGAGTGTCGCCAGTTCCGCGTAGGCGACGCCATGCCAAGCGGAAACACAAATTCCCGCCATCACGATCATCACGCCGATCACGGCGATGGGAGCGGCATGACCGAGCGCGACGACGCCTGCCAATGCCGCGAAGGCTGCTGCTGCAACGATCGTTGAGCCGCGCAGGTAAGCGCGCCGATTGCCGTGGCGATCCGTATAGCGGCCGCTCCAAACGCGCATGACCATCGCGCCGATTTGCAGCGAAGCCATCGCCACGCTGATGGCGGCCGTCCCGACTCGCCCGAAGTCGTGCAAGAACACGGTGGCGAACGTCAAGATGGCGAATTGCGGCGTGCAGAGCACCGCGATGCCGAGCGCCACGCGCCATATCTGCGGTTCGCCGAGCGCACTGGGTTGCGCCGCAGCCGTTGGTTTGCCGGCGCCAGCGCCAGCGCCGCCGGCATCCGCGTGGGGCGGCTCGTGCAGCCAGCGCAGCGCGAACGCCGCCGGCGTCGCACACATCAGCGCGAGCACACTATAGACGGCCGCGAACCCGTGGGCCGAGGCGAGCCACGGCAGCAGCGACGCGCCGATTCCGCCGCCGAGCGGCACGGCCGTTTGCCGAATGCTCATCGCCACGCCGCGCTCGCCTTCCTTGAACCAGCTCATGATGGCGCGGCCGCTCGAGCCGTTGACGCTGCCGCCGAGCAAGCCGACCAATGCCATGGCGACGACTAGCCACCCGAGCGCGGGAATCGAAGCAGGAGATGGCGCGAGATAGATCCCCATGGTGAGCAGGGCGAGCGCGGTGCCGATCAACCCGGCGACGAGCACGGGACGATCGCCGAAGCGATCGGTGGCCACGCCCCATGGCAACTCTGAGATGGCGATGCCGAGCCCGGTCGCGCCGAGCGCTAGGCCCAATTGGGCGTTGCCGAGGTGATAGCCGCTACGCATCCAAACGGCCGTTGTCGGAATGCCCGCCGCCACGGCGGAGAACGAGGCGTTGGCGGCCACGCCTACTCCCAGCACTTTCCATCGATGGGCTGCGCCGAATGTTTTGCTCGATTTCTTGACGACATATTGCGCATCCATTGCTTGCTCCGCGTGACATTTGACGGAGGCAGTGTCTCACTCTATGATCATCCGAAAAATCGGATAATTTGAAATGAATCATTCGGAAAAACGGGATGGTTTTGGATCATGAGTCAAACGAATTTCGATGTCGCGGCGTTGCGCAGTTTCGTCACCGGCATGGATCTCGGCAGCTTCGCGAAGGCGGCGGACCGTGTCGGCCGATCTACCTCTGCCGTCAGCGCGCAAATCCGCAAGCTTGAAGAGCAGGTGGGGGCGCCGCTGTTTCGGAAGGCGGGGCGTGGTCTGGGGCTCACCGACGCGGGCGAGGTGATGCTTCGCTACGCTCGGCGGCTCGTCGAGCTCAACGACGAAGCGATCGCCGCGGCTCGGGGGACCGATCTCGAGGGCTGGGTTCGCTTGGGGTTGCAGGAGGATTTCGGCGAATCGCTGTTGCCCGGCGTGCTCGGGCAATTTGCGCGTGCGCATCCGAAAGTTCGCATCGAAGCGCGGGTGGCGCGTAACGCCGATTTGATCGATCGGCTCGACGCGGGGGAGCTCGACCTCGCGCTGGTATGGGACGACGCCAACCTTTCACTGAATGCGCGCCGGGCGGCCGGCACGAGCGTCGAAGTCGCCAAGCCGGCGATGCATTGGATCGGATCCGATGCGCTGCAATGGACGCGCGATTCGGGCGAGCCGTTGCCGCTCGTCTTGTTCGACGGCGCATGCATGGTGTGCGCGCTCGCCACCGATGCGCTCGATCGTGCGGGCATCGCGTGGCGCGTAGCGCTGACGAGCCCGAGCCTCGCTGGCTTGTGGGCCGCGGCGGCGGCGGGGCTGGGTATTACCGTGCGGACGTCCTACGGTTTGCCGTCGACGGTTCGCACGCTGGAGCCCAGCGTATATGGGCTGCCTAAGCTGCCGGCGTTGGGGCTTAGCCTCGTGCGGGCATCGAACGTGGCGACGCCGCTCGTCGATCAACTCGCGGCGATCATGGTGGAGGCTGTGCGAGCAATGCCGAACACATCTACCCCCGCGTCCCCCGCGCAATCTCATCGCCCGCATCGGGCGCCAGCTTGCGTGTAATCGGAATGGAGCCCAGCGAGAAGAGGCCGACCACCAGGAAAGACGGCCAGAAGTCCGACCACATCGCATGCGGATGACCGTTCAAATCGCGGGCGATTTGTAGCACGATCCCGCCGACCGTCACGCCGAGCCCTAGCGACATCTGCTGAACGACGCTGCCTAAACTCGTCGCGCGGCCGACGTCTTGGCTGGCGATCTCCGCATAGATCATCGAGTTCAAGCTCGTGAACTGAAGCGCCGGAAAGAATCCGCCAAACAGCACCACGAGCCACATCACCCACACAGGCGTACCCGGAAAGAACGCGCCGTAAGCGGCGATCGCGATCCCGGAAAAGATCGCGTTATAGATGAGCACCGTGCGGAAGCCAAACCGGCGCAGCACCGACGAAGTCAGCGAACGCATGAACATGCTGCCAAACGCGGAGGCGCACGTAATCGCACCGGATTGGAACGCCGACATGCCGAGCCCTTCCTGCAGCGCCAACGGCAGCAGAAACGGCACCGCGCCTAGCCCGATGCGGAACATCGACCCACCCAGCACGCTCGCGCGAAACGTAGGCACGCTCAAGAGCCGAAGATCGAGCACCGGGCGTTGCGCACGCTGCGCATAAAGCACGTAGAACGCGACGAGCAACGCGCCCGTCACGCACATCTCATAGGCGGTGCGGTCGGAAACCAGCGCGCTGCCGATCAACGAGAGCCCAAGCAGCAGAAGCGACGCGCCGCTAGCTGACAGCATGAAGCCGAACCAATCGAGCGGCCCGGGATGCGGCTCATGCGTATTGACGATGTGCCGATTCGTCAAATAGATGCCCAATATGCCGACGGGCACGTTGACGAAAAATATGAGCCGCCAATGGAGGTAGGTGGTGATGAAGCCGCCGAGCAGCGGCGCCGCCGCGGGTGCGAACATCGCGGGCAAGCTCAGGTAGTTCATCGCGCGCACGAACTCTGTTTTCGGCACCGCGCGAAAGATGATGATGCGCCCGACAGGAACCATCATCGCGCCGCCGATCCCCTGGAGGAAACGCGCGAGCGTGAAGACGTGCAGCGAGTGGGCGAAGCCGCACAGGATCGAACCGGCGACGAAGATGCCGATCGCCGTGCGAAACACGGTGCGCGCGCCGAAGCGATCGGCGAGCCATCCGCAAATCGGAATGAACACGCCCAGGCCCACCACATAGCTCGTGATGGCGACTTTCAACGCGACGGGATCGCTGCCGAAATCGCGCGCCATCGCGGGCAACGCCGTGACGATGATGTTGGCGTCGACGCTCTCCATGAACATGGCGCAGGCCACGATCAGCGGGGCGATAAAAGCTTTGATGGCGAGCGGCATGGAGGAGCGGCGCTGCAACGACGAAGCGTGGACAAGGACGCAAAGCAGCGATTATGCGCCCTGTTTTAAGGATTTGCCTACGAACGCGCATGAGATTGTTGCGCGCACAACAAAGGGCCGATCCGGCGAAGAGGGCCGGATCGGCCGTCGACCGACATCGTCGGCGAAGCGGGACGGGGCCTATCGGCTTCTGCCTAACGTGCGCCGCCGCCGCGGTTTCGCTCATCGAGCGCTATCACTGCCCGAACGGGTGGCTGCTTACGTATGAGGCGAGGTTGGACATGATGAAGCTGCCCCAGCCGGTCGGGTAATCCCAGCCCGTCGCCGCCTTGTAGCCGTAACCGCTGTAGCCGTTGTTGCCCGAGGTCACGTCGTGAACGAGCGAGGGCGTCGATTTGACCGCGCTGTAGATGCTCGATGCCGGGAAGCCCAACGCGTTCCCATGCGCCGATTGAAGGCGCGCCCACAAGCCGACGAAGATCGGGGAGGACAGGCTCGTACCGCCGATCTGCTGGATCTGCCCGTAGTTGTAGACGAGCGCCCCCGACCCTTGCGCCGCATCGAACGAAATGTCGGGAACGGCGCGCCCGCTCGGTTTCGGGCTCACCGTCAGCGCGCTCTGCCACGAAGGCCGAGGTTCCACGACGCTCATGCCGCCCGTCGACGCCCATAGCTTGCCGTTGCCGTCGAGCCCTTCGTTCCATACAGTCTCACGGGCCCACTTGCCGCTCGAGGTAAAGAGCGTCGTGCCGCCGACCGCGATCACGTTCGGCGATGAAGCCGGCCATGAAATCGAGTAGGTGCTGCCGTCCGGGTAGCCGCGGTTGTTGCACTCGTAGGCGCCTTCATCCCCCGACGAGACCGAAAACGTCTGGCCCTGCGCCACGGCTGCCGCGAAGATTTGATCTTCGGCGGCCACCGTGCCGTCGGCTTGCGCGTCGGTTTCGCACCAACCGAGCGAGACGTTGATCACCTTGGCCGTGTTGTCGCTGACAGCTTGATTGAACGCCTGGGTGAGCCCTGTATTGCCCGAGGCGCCCATGTCGGCTTCATAGAAGATCAGTTGATTCACCGCGCCGCCTGCGGCCCCGACGATATCCTGACTGTCGAGGTCCCACTCGCCTTGACCTTCCTGATCGTCGCTGTAATCGCCGTTGGGATCGCCCGTCGGCACCGCGGCCACGTTGACCTGCGCCAAATTGTTCGCACTCGTGAATTGGTTCAAATCCTGCGTGGCCTGGCTCGCTCCACCGATCGTGATGACGCCGACGGTCGTCTGCGAAGCGGTGGGCAGGCTGCCGGCGCCATAAATCGAACCAAATTCGAGCGGGTAGTGGCCGGCCTCCGTACCGGTCGCATATTCCTTCGGTTGCGTGCGTGGGCCCTTGATCGCCATCGTATGAGCACGCGTGACGTTTTGCAGCCCGAGCACCGATAGGACGGTGTCTCCCAGCGGCTCCGGCACTTCGGCGGGAGCCGAGTTCGCGAAGACGGTGCGATTGCCCTTGTGGAAATGGACGAGCGGCGTATTGAACGCCGTTCTCACCGTGCCCGCCGTGCCGTCGGCCGATACCAGTAGGCGGTTCTTGGAGACACGGATATTGACGAATCCGCTCTTGCGCAAATGCTCGACGACCTTGCGTACCTGCGCTTCGGTAGGCGCGAACTCGGCAAGAAACGCCTTTGGCGTGAGGAATTGACGATACTGCGCGTTCCCTCGTTCATTCACGGCGCGCCCAAGCGCTTCCAGCTTTTTTAAGTCCCGCACGCGCAGGCTGACGACGACGTGCGCCGGCTCGCCCGCCCTGGCCTGCGCTTCGGGCGTTGCCGAGAATGCCCGCATCTGATCGGGGGTGAGAAACGCCTTCGTTTCGGTGCCTACCCAGATCGTCCTAGTGTTGGCCGCCTGAGAGGGCACTGCTGCCACGATCAGCGGCAACGTGAGCGCCGCCGCTTTGCAAATACTCGATACAGACCCCTTCGATTTGAATGTCGACTTCAATTGGACCTCCTAGGATTGCAACGCCAAGAGACGCCGTATCTGCGGAAAAGCGGTGAGTCAACGGATTGAAAGTTGATTGCCGTCTCGAGCCATCGTTGTGATTGGTAACGTTGAAAAATATGCTCAACTATTTATTGAGCATGTTTAAGCTAACAGGTCAAAGATGTGATCGAGTAGCTGCAAGGAGTGGTAGTGGAAATGCGGGTCTGTCCGGGCGGAGAGGCGCCGAGAGGCTGGCTTTTTGTTGTGATTTCATTGGGTGCAACGATGAGGGCGTATTTGCCTTGTATTTCTTCTATTAGGTTAAAAATATGGGTTAATCGACTCGCTATGGTTTATCGAAAGATAAAGAAAAGTCTATTCGATATTCCGCTATCTTTCGATTTGTAATTTATTGACTATCGAAAATTCATTGCTTGAACTGTTTAAAATCGACGTTTATCGGCGCATCGCATCGTCGTAAAACCGCGCCAGATCGCCTTTCAGCGCGTGCAGTGCGGCATCGTCGAGATAAATCATATGCCCGGTGGGGTAGTAGGTCACACGTAGGTTCTTGCGCAAAGAAGCTTCGAGGCCCATGTGGGCGAGATCGTACTCGGTCGCGAAGAACGGCGTGGCGAGATCGAAGTAGCCGTTGGCCGACAGCACCAGCAGATGAGGGTTTTGTCGCATCGCCTCGGCAAGGTCGGCGGCGGCGTAGGGCATATGGAGCGTTTCGCCCCACCATGCACGGTGCTTCCATTCCCAGGTGGCCAACACACGATCGTTGAAGACGCGATAGGCGCTGTCGCTGGCGTCCCGGTAATGAAGATCCTGGGCCAAGTGCTGGTGGAACGCTGCGTCGAAGGCGCTCGTGACGTATTTCTCTGAGGCGTCGTAATCGGGCGAGGACGAGTCCTGGTCGTATTCGATGCCTTCGAAGCGGCTATCGTAGCGTCCGACGCTGCGGGTGTCCCGCAACAAGAGCTGCTTGCGGAAGTGCGACGGCAAGATTCGCAGCCGAGCGCCGATGACGTATTGCGTGTCCAGCCCCGTATAGCGGGCAACCTGTGCCGCGATCGTGTCGCGCTCGGCATCGGAGAGCGCGTCGCCCTTCGCTAGGGCCGCCGCGTAGGGGCCGGCGGCGAACGCACGGACTTCATCGAGGAACGCGGGCAGATCGGCCGGCTTCGAGGGGCCAAGCTTGTTGTGATACCACGCGGTTGCGGCAAAGGTCGGCAAATAGCGCACGTACATGAGGTCGAAGCCCGGCGCACTCATACCCGAATTCAATACCGACGACAGCAGCACCACCCCATTGAGCGAGATGTTGTGCTGAGACAGGCGGTACGCGAGCATCGCGGCACGCGTCGTGCCGTAGGATTCGCCGATGAGAAACTTGGGCGAGTTCCATCGATCGTTGACGCTCAGGTAGCGATCGATGAACCGAGTGAACGCATCGAGATCGCCGTCCACGCTCCAGAACCGCTTCCCGCTGCCGTGGCCGACCACCTTCGAAAAGCCTGCGCCAATCGCGTCGATAAAGACGAGATCGCTTTTATCGAGCAAGGAGTCTGGGTTGTCCGCGAGCACGTAAGGGGCGGGTGGGGTCGACATCGGGCTGGACGTATGGACGCGCTTGGGCCCAACCGAGCCCATCAGCAAAAACACACTGGCGGCGCCGGGGCCGCCGTTGAAGAGAAACGTGACGGGCCGGGGCGCGCCGTGCTCGGGAGCCCGTGTGTACGCTACGTAGAACATGCTGGCTTCGGGTTCGCCTTTCTCGTCACGCAGCAGCAGATTGCCGGCCGTGGCGCGATAGTCGAAACGTCTTCCGTCCAGGCGTAGGGTGCGCTCCGTCACGGTCGAGGTTTCGCTGGGAATGGGGAGGCCCGCGCTCGGCGCGTCCCTCGACGCATGTGCGTTGCGCGCGGTCAGGCCGGCATGGGGATTCGCGTGCGACGGCGTGGCGGCGCTGGCGGAAGAAGCGGTTGCCGTTGCCACCGAGGCGGATGTAGCGTCGCTTTCGTCGTCTTCATCGGCCAGCACGTGCCCGCTCGCCGCCAACGCGCAGGCAAGCGTCACTGCGGAGACAGCGAGCTTGGACGCGTTGCGGTACGACGATAGGACGAAGAAAGGGCGCATGGCTGCTCCGGTGTGAAGGGAGATCGATTCAACGGACTGCTGCATTTTTCGCAAACTAACGGCGCGAGTCAATCGCGCCATGATCGTTTTCATTACTCGATGCTAGTCTGCGCGAGACGCATCCGTCGAAAACGATCTTCTATAAGATGTCGAGGATCCACAGTTTGATTGCCGAGGCGCTGCCCATGCCCGTTTCCCCGCTTACCACGAAAGACTCCGCCGACGGAAAGCGCAGTCAGCGCCTCGCGACGTTAGCGCTTTACGTCGTGCTGATGGCGCTCGCGATTTGGATCATTCGATCGTTCATCCCTTCCATCGTGTGGGCGCTTGTGATTGGGATCGTCCTATGGCCGCTACTGCAGCGACTAAGTTCGCCGAAGCAGAGCGCTACGCGCGCGAGCGCCGTTGCATTCGCCCTAACGACGGTAGTCGGGCTGTTTGTGGTCTTACCGTTCGTGCTTTTGTTTACGCAGGTGCTGCATGAAACGCATCAGCTGATCCACGGGGTCAAAGATATCGTGCAAAACGGCCTCGCCATGCCACCCTTCGTCGCGCATTTGCCGTTCGGCAATCAGATCGCATCGTGGTGGCAAGAAAATTTGTCGCGGCCGCTGGAAGGATCGCCGGCCATGGAGGCGCTGCGCAGCGGGCACGTCGCCACGGCTGGGCGGCACTTCGGCACGGTGGCGTTGAAAGGGATCGTGCATTTCGGTTTCATGCTGCTGACGCTGTTCGTTTTGTTGCGTTCGGGGCCGCGCGCGGCCGAGCAAGCCCTCAAAGCGGTTAGGCGCGTATTTGGCGCGGACGGCACGCACCTGGCGATTCGGATGGCGGCGGCCGTGCGCGCGACGGTGACGGGCCTTGTGGTCGTCGGCCTTGGCGAGGGCGCGCTTATCGGCGCCTCATATTTCGCCACGGGCCTACCGCACGCAGCCGAGCTGGGTTTGGTCACGGCCGTTGCGGCCATGCTGCCGTTTTGCGCGCCCATCGCGTTCGGGGGCGCGGCGCTATGGCTGATGACGCACGGCCAGGTGATGGGAGCGGTAGCGGTGTTGGCGACGGGCGCCGTCGTTGTTTTCATCGCCGAACATTTCGTGCGTCCCGGGATTATCGGCAGCACGACGAGGCTGCCGTTTTTGCTGGTGCTGTTCGGTATCTTGGGCGGCGCGGAGACGTTCGGGCTCGTCGGCTTGTTTATCGGGCCTGCGTTGATGACGGTGTTGACGCTGCTTTGGCGGGAGGCGTTGCGGTAAGGTTTTCGCGCGTGGGGGTGACGCTTGATTCGGATGCGATGACAAATTTTCCTATTCATTGGTCTGCCGAAAGGGCTGGCGGGTAAAGTGCGTGCGAATGGCGCTGTCGCCGAGGCGTGCATCGATGCGGCAATCGTATTGCGCAATGAATCAGGGAGATGATGATGTGGGGTGTGAGTCGTGGGCTCGAGCTTAGCCCTTCGAGCAGCGCGGACGATCTGATCAACCTCAAGCAGGCCGTCCAAAGAGTGGAAGCGTCGACGCCACCGTTGACGCCAGCATCGCTTGATTTATTGCGGCGAAGGTGTTTTCAGCCAGCAATGATTCAGCGCAACAAGCCGACGATCAACGCGCTGGAAAAGCTTAATGATCGCTTAAATTTGGAGCAAGCTCGGGTTGCAAAGAACGAGATTGAATCGGATCGGCATGATGCCAACAACAAGGAATTTATCCGACTCTTAGATCGGATCGTTAGCGTGGCCATCGACGATGATCAAACGGATTCCATGCTGAAACAGCTCAGCAGCCGCATCGATTAATCCCGGCTCGTTTGCCTAAGCTTGATCATTGGGCGGACGAGCCGGATTTTCCTTCCGCGAATTACACTTTTTCCGGCACCGGATTCCTAAAACTCACGCTGAGCAAATTCCAGGCGGTGATCGTGGCGATCACAAAGCCGAGCTCGGCGATTTCCTCCTCGCTAAATTGCTTACGCAACCGGGCGAACGCTTCGTCGCTCGGATCGCTATGAGGGATTCCCGTCACCAATTCCGCCCATTCGAGCGCCGCGCGCTCGCGTTCGTCGAAGAACGGCGCTTCGCGCCAACCGGCTACTGCGTTCACGTGGCGAGGATCGGCATCCATCTTCATCAAATCGCGCCAATGCATATCGATGCAATACGCGCAGCCGTTGATTTGCGAAACACGGAGTAACACCAAATCGACGAGCCGATGCCCGAGCAGATCGCGGCGCAAGCCATTTGACAGCTGATACAGATTGCGAAATGCCGTGGGCGCGAGCTGAGAGTAGTTGATGCGAGCGGTGTGCGTCATAGCGATGCCTTCGGATAGGAAGCGGGGCGCCACCCCTTGCGGCGCCTATGCTCACTAGACGAGGCCCGATTCGCTTTTGTGACAGCGCTTATGAAGCGAGCGATTGCGGAACACCCGCGAGCTTGTCCGGGTTGCGTACCGCGTAGATGCCGACGATTCGCTCGCCGTCGGTCGTGAGCGCCATCGCCGATTCGAGTTTGCCGTCGACATATCGCAGCAGCCCCGGCTCGCCGTTGATCAGCGCCTGGCGGTACGCCGTTTCGCCTAAGCGCCGGCCCGTCACCCAGAAAAGATTGGCGATGCGATGCGCGCCGCGCAGGATCTTGAATACGGCCGGCACCTTGCCGCCGCCGTCGCTGACGAGTTCGACATCGGCCGCGAGAAGGGCCGCGATGGCGTCACGCTCCCCCGATTGCGCGGCTCGGATGAACTGCTCGACCACACGCCGATGCGCTTCGCGCGGTACTTCGAAGCGAGTCCGCGTTTGCTGCACGCGTTCGGACGCCCGGTGAACCATTTGACGGCAGGCCGCCTCGGTCTTGCCGAGCAGTGAAGCGATCTCGCCGTAGTCGTGATCGAATACTTGCCTCAGTAAAAAGGCCGCGCGTTCCTCAACCGATAGCCGCTCGAGCACCCACAGCAACGCCATCGACAAGTCGCTCGCCAGCTCTGCGGCCGCTTCGGGCGTGCGCTCGTCGGCTTCGACTAGCGGTTCGGGCAGCCACCAGCCGACATATGCTTCGCGCTCCGCTTTGACGGCGCGTAGCCGATCGATGGCGAGCCGCGTCGTGACGGTCACGAGCCAAGCCTCCGGAGATTGCACGGCTTCCCGGTTCGTGTTCTGCCGCCAGCGCAGCCAGGCGTCCTGTACGACGTCTTCGGCGTCGGCGCGCGTCCCGAGCATGCGATAGGCGACCGAAAACAAGCGCGGGCGCAGCCCATCGAAGGGATCCGAATCGGCTGAATGAGAGAGGGTCGAAGTCATAAAGGGCGATCAACGGCGAATGAATGTCCTAGCCCCTAGACGAAGGAGGCCGCCGCTTTGTGACAGCGGCGGCAGGGCGCCTAGGCCCGAGGCGGCATGTTCAGCCCGAATTCATGCATCAGAATACCGACGGTTTCTTCCCATGCGATCGTCCGTTGTTCGGTGTGCCCGTGCGAGACGATCTTGAAGCTATCGCCTGCCAGAATCTTACGCCCGGCTTCGGTGAGCAATACCGCGATGGGCTTTTGCACGAATATCGAGCCCGGATGCGTGGAGTTCAGATGATTAGCCGGTGCGAAGTCGACCCATTCTTGATACGAAAGATCGAACGCGTACTGATTCGCCCATTCTCCATCCACCTTCGCTTGCAGCAAATAGAACCCGTTATCGATCGGAATCAACTGGTAGGCATCGTGGTCCTGCGCGATTTCCTTCTCTAGTTCGGAAAGGCGCATCGGCGCGCGAATGCCATAGCTACCGAAGCCGAGATCGCACAGCCATCGTTCGCCCTCGAGCGTGACGATCAGCACGACGTGCGTGCGAGGCCGGCGCTCCGGGTACGTCATCGGCCGAGCCGCGGCGAACTGATAGGGGATGCCAAGCGCTTCGAGCGCCATGGCGAACAGGCCGTTCACTTCGTAGCAGTAGCCGCCGCGCTTGCGATAGACGATTTTTTGGACGATGTCCTCGGGGGTGAGCGATACGATCTTGCCCGCTTGGACATCCAGGTTTTCGAACGGCACGGAGAATAGCTGATGGCGCATGAGGCTCGCGACAGTGTCGATGTCGGCCTTCGGCGTGCCTTTATAGCGGATCCGTGCGAGATAGTCGGTCAGTGAAAAATTCTCGGCGTGCATAGGGGTGATGATCCTTTGTTGGTATTTGAATAACGTTGTATCCGCAACTAATCCCGCAACTAATGCGTTTCGCTCATCGCCGCAGCGCTTCCGATGCGACGGAAAGTGCGTAATCGACAGCGTTCGTATCGACGTCGAGATGCGTCACCCAACGTTGCCGCGTGGCGCCGTACATCGATACGACGCCGATGCCGTGTTGGGCCAGATGGGCGGCGAAGCTAGGCCCAACCGACGCATCAACGTCGACGAAAACGATGTTGGTATCAGGCTCGGTGACGCTCAGGCCGGGCAGTTCCGCCAAGCCTTGCGCGAGGCGGCGCGCGTTTGCATGATCCTCGGCCAGGCGCTCGACGTTGTGCTCCAGCGCATACAAGCCGGCTTGCGCTAGCACGCCCGCTTGCCGCATGCCTCCGCCGAGCATCTTGCGCCAGCGGCGCGCTCGTGCGATCAGGACGTTCGGGCCGACCAACACCGAACCCACGGGCGCCCCGAGTCCCTTCGAAAGACAGACCGAAACGGTATCGAACGGCTGTGCGAGCTGAGCGGGCGGCAGCCCTTGTGCGACGGCCGCATTGAGCAGACGGGCGCCATCGAGGTGGCACGCCAAGCCGTGCTTTTTCGCTAGCGCCGTCGCGGCTTGCACATATGCCGTCGGCAACACTTTGCCGCCGATCGTGTTTTCGAGCGCCAGCAGGCGGGTGCGGGCGAAATGCGGATCGTCGGGCTTGATCGCGGCTTCGATATCGGCGAGCGCGATCGTGCCGTCGGGTGCATTGTCGAGCGGTTGCGGTTGAATACTGCCGAGCACAGCCGCACCGCCGGCTTCCCACCGATAACAGTGCGCTTGTTGTCCGACGATGTATTCGTCGCCGCGCTCGCAATGCGTCATCAGGGCAATCAGATTCGACTGGGTGCCCGACGGGACGAACAGCCCCGCTTCCTTGCCGATCAGCTCGGCGACGCGCGCTTCGAGCCGTTTGACGGTGGGATCGTCGCCGAATACGTCGTCACCGACTTCGGCCGCGGCCATGGCCGCTCGCATGCCCGCGCTCGGGCGCGTAACCGTATCGCTGCGAAAATCGTACTTCAGTGCTGCTGCGTCCATCGTTTCGATCTCCTATGGCCTGCGTCGTGTGAGTGCGCTCATAGTGGCACGGCGGACACTTCGCCCCTATACACAACTGCGCCCAATCTGTTACATAACAGATTTTGCGATTTTGCGAGGCGTCATGGAGTCCACGGGGCAGGAAGAGCCGCTATATCGGCGGCTGGCGCAGCGGCTTTGGGAGGGCGTCGAAGGCGCGGCGATGGGCGAGGGCGCGCGCTTGCCGTCCGTGCGAACGCTCGCCGCGCAGCACGGCGTGAGCCTGACGACGGCGCTGCAAGCCTTGCGGTGGCTCGAAACGCGCGGGCACATCGAAGCGCGGCCCCGCTCGGGCTATTTCGTCGCGAAGCGCCCGCGCCGGACGAAGCGCGCGGGGGCCGCCACCGGTGCAAGCGATGTGATAGCGGGGCGCGCGAAGCGTTGGCTGCAGCCCGCGCCCGAACTCGATCCGCAGGCGCGCGCCCATCTTGCCATCGCGGGAGAGCCGGCGCAGATCCGGTTCGACCTTGCGTCGGCCGAGGCGAGCCTGTACCCGGTGGAGCGATTTAGCGTACTCTTGCGCCGGCACGCCTATCAGCATCGCGATCTCGTCGGCTCACACGTGCGGGGCTCGGGCTATCCGCCGCTGCGTGCGCAGATCGCTCGCCAGGCGATTCGATACGCGTGCGAGCTCGATCCCGATGAAATCGTCGTGACGAACGGCTGCGTGGAGGCGCTGAACTTGGCGCTGCGCGCGGTCGCGCGGCCCGGCGATTTGATCGCGGTCGAATCGCCCGCTTATTTCGTTCTGCTGCAGATGTTGCGGGCGTTGGAGATGCCGGTATTTCCCATTCCGTGCCGGCCGGAAACGGGGATCGACGTCGATGCGCTGAGAGAAGCACTCGATCGCGGCGTGCCGATCAAGGCCGTGGTAACGGTCGCCAACGGCAACAACCCGCTCGGCAGCGTCCCCAGCGATGCGGCGAAACGGTCGCTCGTCGAACTCTTACGTCGGCACGATGTCCCGCTGATCGAGGACGATATTTTCGGCGATCTCTGTTTCGGCGAAACGCGGCCGCGGCCCGTGCGCGCGTTCGACGATGCCTACGGCAATGTCTTGTTGTGTGGGGGCTTTTCGAAGAGCCTATGCCCCGGCTTGCGCTTAGGCTGGATCGCAGGCGGCCGCTTCACCGAACGTATCAAAGCGCTGAAGTTCACGACTAGCATGGCGACTGCCGAACTTCAGCAAGCGGCCGTCGCGGAATTGCTGGCGGCGGGCGGGCACGCATTGCATCTGCGGCGGCTGAAGGCCGCACTGCATAGTCAACAGCGTGTACTGCGCGAGGCCGTGCTGCACTATTTTCCGGAAGGGACGGAGGTGACCGATCCGGCCGGTGGCTTCGTGCTGTGGGCCAAGTTGCCGAACATAGGCGCCGTTGTGCGCAGCACGCGTGTGCTTTTCGATCAGGCCCGCGCCGAAGGCATCAGTTTCGCGCCGGGCCATTTGTTCGGCGAAGGCGACGCGTTCGACGATTGCCTGCGCTTGAATGCAGGCAATCGTTGGACCGAGGAGCTTGACGCGGCGGTGCGGCGGCTTGGCGAGCTGGCGGGGCAGACGGTGTCCGATCAATCGACGATGTTACGAACCCAATCGGCGAAGCTATCGTTCTCCAATTCGTAGACGTCGCGCGGGAGAGCGTCGATCAGGAGCGGCTCCGTCAGTTCCATGAGTTATCCGAAATTATCCGACCTCGGTGTAGTTATACCTAGTCGGTATAGTTTGGATAATTTTCGGGCCGGTCATGTGACGAGGACGCCAGCCAGTCCAGCCGCACTCACCGCATCAATCCATCGAACGCCTGCAGTAAACGTTCGATGTCGGTCGCGGCCACATCGCCCATCGTCGAAATCCGAAAAAGTATTTTCGACAAGTCGCCTTGCCCCGCGTAGATCACGAACCCATGCGCTTTGAGCGCATCGTGCAGCGGGTCATAAGCGATGCCTTGCGGCAAGCGATAAGCGCGCAACACCACGGACGATTGTTCGGGCGGTAGGATCGATTCGATGCCGCGAGCGGCTAGGCCGCTGCGAACTTGTTCAGCCAGCGCGGCGTAACGTGCATGCCTGGCCGCAAGCCCGCCTTCCTCCTCGAATTCGCGCAACGCTTCGACCAACGCATAGTACGCATGCACGGATGGCGTAAACGGCGTATTGCGCGTGGCTTGCATACGCGCCAGACGCGGTAGATCAAGGTAGTAGGTGCGGCTAGCCGCGCGTTCGATCGCATCGTTCGCGGCGATGACGAACGATGCGCCGGGGACGCCGTGCAGGCATTTATTGGCTGTCGCGGCAACGGCCGCGATATTGGCGCGGTCGAATTCGATCGTCTCTGCGCCGAAGCTGCTCACCGCATCGACGAGCAACCGCGAGCCGTGGTTGCGGCATAGTGCGCCGATGTCGCGCAAATCGTTGAGGCGGCCCGTCGTCGTCTCATGATGGACGATCGCGACGTGAGAAAACGGCCCTTCCGTAGCGAGGCGTCGGTCGATCGCGGCAGCATCGGGCGCGCTCATCCAGTCGCCTGCATGCACCACATGTTCGATCCCGTACTGCTTAGCGATGCTAGCGATCCGTTCGCCGTACACACCGTTTTGCACGACCAGCAATTTGCCTTCATGCGGGACGAGCGAAGCGATCATGCTTTCTACCGCGCCGGTGCCGGAGGCGGTCATCAGGACGGCCGACCATTTGTTCGGATCGAGTTCGTACACGCTGAGCAAACGCCTGCGCGCCTCGTCTTGCAGGTCATAAAACTCGCTTTCGCGATGGCATAAATCCGGTTGTAGCAGGCTTTGCCGCACGCGCTCGGAAAGCGTCACGGGGCCCGGGTTGAGCAACAGCGTTTTCATCGAGCGAGACTCCTCATGCAACGCCGAGATGGCGCATCAAACGCGCTTTGACATCGGCGGGGGAAATCGTTGGGCGCGGCAAACCGTCGGGGGTGCCGCGCCGAATCGTTAAGCGGGCGAAACGCGGGCCACGGGCTTCGTCCTCGCCAGCGGCTGGTCGCTGGCTTAGCAGCGCGTCCACCAGCGAGAGGTCGTCGCCTTCGATCGCCGATGCATAGCCGCAAGAGGCCGCCACGCCCGCGAACGATATCTGCGGCGAGACCGTCGCTTGGCCCCCCGTGGAATCGTGCGCCCCGTTGTCGAGCAAAAGGTGCGTCAGGTTACGGCGTCCGTAAGCGCCGAGCGTCGCAAACGCGCCCATGCGCATGAGCGCCGCGCCGTCCCCATCGAGCGCGACGACGTGCAAGTCGGGCCGCGCCAACGAAAGGCCGAGCGCCAGCGGCATCACGCATCCCATCGAGCCGACCATATAAAGCTGATTGGGCCGATCGTCGAGCGCATAGAGCTCGCGGCCGCAGAATCCGGTGGATGCGAGTACGACCGTGGAATCGAGCGGCGTATGGGCGATAACTCGTTCGAGCGCCTCGCGCCGTGAGGGCAAACTATCTTCCGGTACGCCCCGCCACTGAGAACGCGGCGCGCATGCGCGGCCGCGCTCGACCTGGCGTCGTTCAAGCGGGTACGGCGCCACACTGCCTTTTTGCATGACAAGCGCGTAGGGCCGGCCGGTCTCGTCCATATGCTTGACGGCGCGCGCCAGCGCGGGTTCGATGGCTTCGGCATCGCGCGGAAACGGCTCCCACGGGATCTCCATCGTTTCGAGCAGCGCAGGGGTGATGGGTCCCATCAGCGCATGTTGCGGTTCGTCGGATACCCCCGGCTCGCCGCGCCACGTCACGATCAACAACTGCGGCAGGCGAAACGTCCAAGTGAGGGACGTCAACGGGCTAACCGCATTGCCCAAGCCCGAGTTCTGCATCATCGTGACGCCGCGCTCGCCGCCCTGCGCACCGAGCGCCACGCCCGCCATCAGCGCGACCGCATCGCCTTCGTTCGCCGCGCTGATGTAATGGAGCGTCGGATCTTGCAGGACGTAATTGATGAACGGCGTGAGGAACGAACAGGGCACGCCGGCGTACCAAGCAAATCCGCGGCGACGCGCCGCTTCGACAAATTGGGCCGCTTCGATCATTGCGCATCACCCTGGCCGTTGCGCGCGAGTGCGAACGGGGTTTGGGCGTGGGCGAAATCGCCGGCGCGCCGGAAGTCTTCGAGATCGTTCACACCGCACCAGTGGCCATGCACGTACTGCACTTCGATCGCCTCGCCGGCGTCGATGAGCGCGTTGATGAGCGCAGGCATATCGAGCGTGTCGAACTCGCTGTGCAGTCGCAATTCCGCCAGCATCGTGCGCAAGCGTGCAACGCCTTCTCCACGAACACTTAGGAGTCCTATCCATCTGCCGTCGGGCGGCGCGGTATCGGGCTTGCCGCTGCAAATGCGACGAAGGAATGTCTTTTGGCCGAATAGGGCGCGGTCGTCCGATGCGGTGCAATAAGCGAAGTCGCGCACGCTAGGGTTGGAGGTGTGCGATTGCGTCGAATCGACGACAACGGTAAACGGCGCGCCGCTCTCCACCAGATCGCGCAGCATATAGCTGCGAAAGAGCAGATCCCCGTAGGAAATCACCGTATCGGCAGCAAGCTGCCCCGCATCGACGGCGCATGCAAGCGAGCTGAGTTCGCCCGTCTGCGCATGCCGATCGTTCACGACGAGCTTGATGCCGGCGGAATCGATGGCGTCGGCCCGGTAGCCGCCCACCACCGTAATCTCGTTGACGTTTTGCTTCTTGAAGGCGTCGACTAGCCAACGCAAAAGCGGCTTACCGGCCACGGGAAGCATGACCTTCGGCCGCTCGGCCGTCACAGCTTCAAGGCCGCTTCCGCGGCTCGCCGCCAGTACGATCGCGGCGCCTGCTTTGCGCGACGCGGCGAGATAGACTCGTTCGGCGGCCGCGTATTCGTCGGCGTTCTGCAGGCGGAAGATTTCTTCGACGCTGGCGATCCGCTCTTCGACGTTCACCAGTGTTTCGCTATCGTGGATCTCTTTGGCGACGGCTTGCATCGACGACGCCGCGGCGCGGACGAGATGGTTGGCCCAAATTACGGTGCTGATGCCGGCTTTGCGGAACACTTCGGTTGGCGTGCTGTAGTACTTCGTCGGCACGATGACGAGCGGTGCGCGGCCCGCCCATTCCCGCGCAAAGGCGAGGATTTCGTCAGGGCGCGACAGCTTGCTGTGAATCAGGATCGCATCGGCGCCGGCAAGCCGGTACGCCTCGGCCCGATCGAGCGCTTCCTGCAAGCCCCAGCCAGCGATCAGCGCTTCGACTCGCGCCACCACCGAAAAGTGGGCTTCCGTCTGCGAATCTTTGCCGGCTTTGATTTTTCCGCAGAATTCGTCGACGTCGGCCAGAGGCTGCCGTTCGCCGCCGATAAAGCTGTTCGTCTTCGGAAATTGCTTATCTTCGATGCAGACGCCCGCGATGCCACGCTGCTCGAGCTTGCGCACCAGGCGGCGCACGTTGTTGAAGTTGCCGTATCCGGTATCGCCGTCGAGCAGAATCGGCAGATCGCTGGCATCGGCCATGAATTCGAGCGTATCGACCACCTGCGTCCAGCTCGCCTCATTGTTATCGCGCACGCCGAACTGCGCCGAGATGGCGAGGCCCGATGCCCAAATGCCTTTGAATCCGGCTTCACGCACGATTCGGGCGGAGAGGCCGTTATGCGCCTCCATCAGAAATTCGAGCTCGTTGCTGACGAGCATCTCGCGCAGCCGCTCAAAGCGCGAACCGGTGACCATCGTCGTGTTGCGCCCGTTCATCGTACGACTCCCGCCGGTTGGGCGAGGCGCGGCAACACCTCGGTTTCGGCGCGCGCCACATCGCCGGGAAAGTCGATTTCGATCCACGGCAACCCGGTGACGTCCGCCACCTCGTATCGGCGCCCGCCTTCGAGCAGCAGGTCGCGCACGGCTTCTTCATGCGGCATGTTCTGCCGCCCACTGGCGACGTAGCCGGCGACGATCTGCGCAAGACGGCGCGCCGTCTCCTCACGGAAACGGAAAAAGCCGACCGATTCGCCGATCGTGTCGTATTGCAGGCCCACCGCGAGCTGCTTGCGCAACTCGACCGGTACGCCGTCCTTCAAGCACAGCTTGACGGGCTCGTCGCCGCTTTCGAAGTCGCGATCGAGCAGCAGCCGATCGACACTAGGCCCCGCCACGAGCGAGCGCAGTATCGCTTCGTCATACAACACATCGGCGTCCATCAGCAGAACATCGCCGCCGCGCGTGAGCGCATCGGCCATCGTATGAACCGTCAGTACGCTGCCCAGGTCGTAGCGTGCATTGACGACCGTTTGCGGCCGCGGGCGCCAATCGATGCGGTCGAGTTCGGCTTCGATGCTCTCAGGTTGGAAGCCGAGCGCAAGTTCGATCTCGTCGACGCCTGCCGCACGCAACGCGCGCAGGTGGCGTTCTAACAGAGTCACGCCTTGAAAGCGCAACAGACACTTGGGAAATTGCTGCTCGGGCGGTTGCTGCAGACGCAGGCCGAGGCCCGCGGCGAGAATGATCGCTCGCATAGTTCTTTTTCTCCTGGCAAAAACCGAATGACGCGGCGGCCGGCTCGCGTCACTCCGTAAGCGGCAGCGCCGACCGGTGCCGGCGCCGCCAATCGCGTTCGCTCCAATGCAAGTAGACGAGACCTGGCAAACCGAGCGCGAGTTCACGCGCTCGCTTGGCGAGCGAGAGTGCGAGCGCCGCGTCGGGCGTGAGTCCGACGATCGGCGCGAGCAGCAAGTAGCCGCCTTCTTGCGCGCCGAGCGAAGCGGGAATCGCAAATGCCGCACCGCGGATCGCTTGGCCCACGCTTTCGAGCAGCAACGCGTCGAGCCAGCTCACCGGATGGCCGATGAACTTGAGCGCGAGCCACACCTCGCCGATCCCGACTATCCATCCGACGAAACTCAAGGCGAACGAAGCGGCGACGCGCCGGCGTTCGCGATAGAGCTTGCGCACCGCTTGATCGATCGCGTCCGCGCGCGCCGTCGCATGCATCGCGTTGCGTGCGCCTAGCGCGTTCCCGACCAAGCGCGAGAAACGGCCGAACAGGCCGCGTTGCTGCGCGACGTAGAAGACGGCGATGACCACGGCAAGCACGGCGCTTGCGCCGAGCGTGGCGACTTGCAGCGTGCGTGCGGTATGCGCGCTGTGCGATGCGGAGAAGACGGCGAAGGTAGACAGGCCGAGCAGCGCGAAGGCGATTTGCGCCACCGATTGCATCGTGGTCGAGACGGTGACGGCGGCGGCCGCTTCGTGTAGCGGGACGCCGCGCTGCGCGAGGTGCCGCGCCATCAATACCGGGCCGCCGATTTGGCCGGCCGGGAGCAAGCTGTTGACCGATTCGCCCGCCCAGCGTGCGCGCAATGCATCGACGAAGGAGCCATGTCCTTGAGGCAGCACCGCGATGGCGGCGGCGTCGATCGCGAGCGGTAAGAGATGAAACGCGGCGACCAGTGCGAGGCCCCAGCCGGCTGCCGCGAGCGTGGCCGCAACCGCGCCGGCGCCTTGCCAGACCAGCAACGCCACGAATGCCGCCGCACCCAGCGACAACAGGATCGCCGCGGTGCGCGTCATGCCACGTCCTTGCCGCCGCGTTTGGCGCCGAGCGAGCGGAACACTTGGCGGAAACCGAAATAGGCGACGGCGTCTTTCATGTTCGACATGAAGCGACGCCAAGGGCGCATGCGCGCATCCGTGACATATTCGAACGTCAATGAGACGCGCATGTCGCCGGCTTTCGCAGGGGTGATGCGATGGCGCAGTTTGTCGCCGTCGAACAGGACAATCGCGCCGGGCGGATACTGGATCGACCCGGGTACGACGGCGGCGCCGGGCGTGCGCGTGTGGAGCTCATAGTCGAGCCGGCACGACGATTCGTCGATGACGCCGACGAGTAGGGTATAGCGGCGGCCGTCGTAGTACGAAGTGTCGTAATGCCAGCCGATATGATCGCCCTCGCGCGTGTAGTAATAGAGGGCGTACGCATGCGGATCGTCTGCCGGAGAGACGAGCAGCTTGTCGCCGGTGATTGCCTCGAGCCACTCTATCAAGGCCCGGGACCGATAAAGCTCGCCGATGTGCGGCGCGAGCCGGTCGATCGTGTGACGGCTCACGCTGCCGCCTTGTTTATGCCCAGGCAGATAGTTCCGATTCAGGGCAGGTTCAAGCGCCCGCGCGCTCTCGACAAGCGCAGCCGTGATCTCATTCGGCAGAAACGCATCGAGGTACAGGAACGCGCCTTGTTCGACGAATCGGGCGCGAAGTTGCGCCCGGTCGAGGCCACGCATCGCCGCCCCCAAGGCGCTATCCACGGAACGCGCATCGCCTTCGCGCGGCCGTGCGCCAACCGACGAAGCCGATGCCGGTGCGGCGGCATCGCCCGGCGCTACGCGTGCGTTCATCGCGACACCCAGGCTTCGTTCGCCGGCTTACTTTCCGGGGGACGGCGAACGATGCGCCGATAATCGAGCGCAACCCACAGCGCGAACACAGGGGCGCCGATCGAAGCGGCGACGAGGAATGGCTCGACGATCTGCGTGAGCGTCACGAGCGGCAGTAGATAAAGCACATCCTCGGTTTCGAAACCGGCCGCCGACGCCTGCTGTGTTCCGGCTTTGCCGGCGAGCGATTCTATCCGCATGCGCAGATAGAAAATCAACGCCACCGCGATGCCCGCGATGCCGCCGAGCCAAGTGGGCTGCGCATAGGCGTGATCGCCATGACTGCTTGCTACGCCTATTCCCATCGATACGAACAGCGCGATGGTGACGAACGCATCGCTGGCTAGATCGTAGAAGTGCCCGAACTTGCTGGTCTTGCCGCTGATGCGCGCCAGCTCGCCATCGGTGTGATCGATGAAGTTGGAAAGGACGATCAGCAGAGCGCCGACATTGATCCACGCAAACGTGCCTTGCGCCAAACCGATCGCGCCCGCTAGGCCGACGACGAGCCGCAAGGTAGTCAGGTGATTGGGCGTGACCCGCGAGTTTTTGAGGGGAGTGACGAGACGGCGCGCGAGCCGAGCGTCCCACGTGCGTGGCGTGGGAGCGATGGCGCGAGGGGTAGATTCGACGCGGTTATCCATCCGCAGCAATATATACGCTTTTACGGGGTGCTGTCTTCCGGCCGCGCATTCCCGGGCCCGTCGGCGCGCCGGTGCGCGGCTTCGATGTATCGGTTCGCCAAACGCGGTAAAGTGCCTGCCTTTTCGTCCAAGTTCGATCCGGCATGGCTCCTGCGATAGGTCAGTCCCCGCAATCGTTCGCCGCCGGACTGTAACGGTGCGTAATTTGCCGCTATGAAACGTCTCGTCATTTTCGCCGCTTTTCTTGTCGGCGCCGCGCTGTCGGGCGGCGTCCGCGCCGCATCGCTCGACGAACCGCTGCATTGCGATCGCTCCGCCCATGCGTTCATCGGCGAGCTGGAACAGAAGGGCTTGATCGATCCGCACCCGTCGCGGGTCGAGGACAATTCCATCAATGCATTCGATCCCCCACACGATGCCGATCTGACCGCATTCGGTTATCACGTCTTTGCGATCGTCGGTATTCAAAAGGACGATCCGATGTTCAAGAAGGGTAAAGGCAAGCCGCTCGCGGATTCGGCCTATGGCGCCGTCGTGCTGGGCTCGACGGACAGCGTCCGTGCGGCGGTGAGGGCTGCCGGGAGCGGAGCGATCGTTCATCACGTCGCGCCTTTCGTCACGGCCATCTTCTGTCAGCTAGACCAACCGGCGCCGGAGGGTCGCCCTTAGCTTTCAAAATACTTTCAATGTAAGCGCCGAGGTCGACTTATCGGAATTTCATACCCGGCACACTTGGCGTCCAATGTAGTTCTTTCCATACTTTATCGATGCAGTAATACCATTGCAGTCCCATTAGTTGGCATTAAGCAACGGGGCTCGGCAAGTGCGTGAGCCATGATGGACTTGCCGTCGGGGTCGTGCAACCATCTTGTTCATCCGTCATGCTGACGAGCAGTTCGAAAGACACCGAAAGCGATCGCACCGACGGTCGCCATGAGCAACGGGCGAGGCCCGGACCAACGGTTCTTTCCGACCCAATGGCCGGTTTGGAGCATTCGATGAAAAAGCACGTTTTTTGTCTCGCTGCGTCGGCGGCGTGTACCGTCCCCGCATTCGCGCAGAACAGCGTCACCTTGTATGGGGTGATCGACGAAGGGTTCAACTACACGAACAACGTGCTCGGCAATCACAACTACGAGCTCGCGAGCGGCTTTGCGCAAGGCAGCCGCTGGGGCTTGAAGGGCGCCGAGGATCTGGGCAACGGGCTCAAAGCGGTCTTCCAATTGGAAAACGGCTTCGACGTGAACACAGGCCGTTTGAACCAAGGCGGCCGCATGTTCGGCCGGCAAGCGTTCGTCGGCCTGAGCAGCCCTTACGGGACGGTCACCCTCGGGCGCCAATACGATTCGGTCGTCGATTACCTTGCGCCGACCACGGCCAACGGCAATTGGGGCGGTTATTTGCTATCGCACCCGTTCGATAACGACAACACGGATAACTCCTTCCGCGTCAACAATACGATCAAATACGCGAGCCCCGACTACGCCGGTTTTCAATTCGGCGGCACGTATAGCTTCAGCAACGATACGGGCTTCTCGAATAACCGTCAGTACAGTATCGGCGGCCAATATCAGAACGGCGGGCTGCTGGTGGCGGCGGCTTACTTGCAAGCGAACAATCCCGGCTTGACGGCGGGCGGCGCGATTGCGACGAACGATGCGAATTTCGTTTCCACGCGTCTGCGTATTTTCGGTGGTGGCGTCAATTACACGTTCGGGCCGGCGACGGCGGGCTTCGTATATACGAATACGAACGTGAAGAACCCCACGGCCGACGCCTATCTGACCGCGGCCGATTCGCTCGTGCCGATCACGGGCCCGCTGGCCGGTTCGACCGTGACTTCCCTCAAGTTCCAAAACTTCGAGCTGAACGGCAAATATCAGCTCACGCCGGCGCTGTACGTCGGTGCGCAATACGTCTACACGATGGAGAACTACGACACGACGCTCGGCGGCGTGAAGCCGAAGATCCACACGTTCGGGTTGATGGTCGACTATAACCTCTCGAAGCGGACGGACGTCTATATCCAGGGCGCGTTCCAGAAGGTGGCGGGCGACAGCACGGGCTCGTCGCTGGATCACGCTTACGTCCCGGGCGCCGACGATTTGTCGAGCACGTCGAAGCAAGCCGTCGCGCGTGTGGGTATTCGCCACAAGTTTTAGCGAGGCGGCGTATGGCGCTTGATGCGCCGCGCGTTTCGATCGACCCATCCGATGCTTAGGCGCGGATGGGTTTTTTAATTGGCGATGGCGCATGCGTTCGTATGCGGCGTTCGCCATGCCCGGGCGAACGGGCGCTATTGTGCGATGATGGCACGCAACTTGCGTAGCGGCGTATTCCTGGGGGCAAAGCTCCTGCGCCGATTGTCCGCATAACGAACAGGGAGACAAACATCATGGCCAAGCCGCAAGAACTCGCTGCACGGCTGCTCCAAGCGCGCCGCGCGCATACGCTCGTCGATCCAGCTTCGGTGGCGCTTTGCAAGCCCGGCGATGTCGACGAAGCCTATGTCGTGCAACAGCTTGTGCTCGACGAACTGGGCGGGTGCGCAGGCTACAAGATCGGCGCGGGATCTCCGACTGCAGAGCCGCAATGTTCGCCGTTGCCAGCGACGAAAGTGTTCGGTGCGGCGACGGGCATTCGCTTCGGCGATTACGCGCGCATCGGTCTCGAACTCGAAATCGCGTTCAGCTTCGCCGACGATGTGGATCATGCTTTATCGGCAGAGCCCGAGGGGATCATCGATGCGATCGATACGATGTCGGTTGTCGTCGAGGTGGTGGATAGCCGCTTCGAGGGTTGGCCGAACGTCGATCCGTTGCTGCAGTTGGCCGACGCGCAGAACAACGGGGCGCTCGTGATCGGCGATACGCGGCCGTACGACCGTAATTTCGATTTCAGTTCGCCGCAGGTGAGCTTTTACTGCGGCGATCACGGAATTTTTCAGGGCGTGGCGCGGCACCCCGCAGGCGATCCGCGGCGCTTGATCGCATGGCTCGTGGCGCGCACGCTCGAGACGGGGCATTCCATTCCTGCACGTACGGTGTTGACGACGGGCTCTTATACGCCGCTGTATATGGCGACGCAGCCCGGTGTCGTGCGCGGCGCCGTTGAAGGCTTGGGAGAGGTGGAGTTTGAGATCAAGTAGCGGTGAGGCTGCGCTGAGAGTGCATATCGCGCGGTGGCGGCTACTGCTCCTCGCTATTGGCGCTTAGAAACGCTTCTGACCGCTTCGATCTGGGCTTCTCTCTCGATCGTCGAACTATCGATTGCCTCGTTTACGGTCTTTCTTCCTGCATAGATTTCCCATGCTGCAATGACCATCCCGGTTCTGCCTCGGCCGTATCCGCAGTAGACGAGGGTAGCCCCAGGATTGCTCTCGATGAATTCGCTGCTCTCGATCAGCTTCGAAGCCGCGGGGATCCAGAAATCCTTGGTGCTGAGCCAAAGATATTGGATATCTTCCCTGTTCAAAGCTTCTATTTGCTCGGCAGGCAATTTCGTGCCGTTACAGGCCACGACTCTAGTTATTCCTTCAGCTTTGAGGACCCTAATCGCCGACGGGGACATATTTTGTGATCTGTCATCCTCGTCTGCATAGTTCGGTGCTCCCGAACGCGCCAATTTACCTGGCTCGACCCATGCCCATCTCTTAAACGGACCGTTTTGCCGCGAGGTCAACTTCGCCCAATTGTGCTCGCTCCTTCTAGAAGCACCGTCGGTCCGCGAGGTTCCTTCGACATCGATGGTTCTCGGTTCATCTGGGTGTTCGATGAATAGAGGTGCGTCGCTATCGTAGTCTGTTTCGTCGAAGCTCGCCTCTCGACTTTTTGTCGCCTGTGTACTCGCCGGGCCCTCTTCAGAAGTCGCACGCCCCGGATAAGAGAGAGGCCGTTTGGCGAGATTCAGAGACGATGTAGGCGGAAGCGTCTCGGACCCCGAGGCGCGACGGGGCAGTGCTGGCGCGCGCGCTGTTAGATCGGTGTCCGAACTGCTGCGGGGACGCTCCATTTTGAACACGTTTGATGTTCCTCCCGAGTTCCGGGGCCGCCATTCACACCGTTCCGTGCGGGCGAGCTGATCGAGAGAACTCTCCCGGAGTACACAATGGCCGGCGCCGATCGTCTCTGCCGAGAGATTGTACTTTGCGCTTTATCGTATGGCCGCTGCGACGACAGTCGCGGTGGAGCACGCTCTACGTCATTTCGCAAATATTGGTGCTTGAACCGAGCAGCTGACTCGTACTAACGCTCGCTCCCCATCCTCCGCTGCACGGCGTCGACTAGCCGATCATCGGCGAAGGTCGACGCAGCGAGCGCTGTGATATCGGGGTAAGCGGCACGGGAGATATCCGTCAACACCTGCCCCGGCGCCGCCTCCACCAACAACGTGGCCCCGCGCTCGACGATCGCCGTCAACGCATCGAACCACCGTACCGTATAGCGCATGTTGGTGGCGAGGTCTTCGCGGATGAGGTCGGGCTGAGCAAGCGCCCGCGCCCGCCGATTGCCGAGATAGAGCGCCTTGGGCGCGCGAAACGAAACATCGGCCGCATAAGCGACCAGCGCTTCCGACGCTTCGCGCAATAGTTCGCAATGCGAGGGAACGCTGACGGCAAGCCGCCTTGCGCGGTGCGCACCGGCTTTGCTCGCTGCCTCGTTGAACGCATCGAGCGCGGCATGGGATCCCGCAACGACGATCTGACGAGGCGCGTTCACGTTGGCGAGATAGACGCCAGTGTTCGACGTATCGCGGATATCGTCATGCATGCCGTCGATCAGCGCTTCGATCTGCGCTTCCGATAATCCTTCGATGGCGGATAACCCATAGCCCCTCGGGTACGCTCGTTCCATGAGCTCCGCGCGCATCTTCACCATCCGCAAAGCATCCGCGTACGAGACAGCGCCGCAGCCGACCGCTGCCGCATAGGCGCCTACCGACAGGCCGGCATGCGCTTGCGCCTCGATACCCGCATCCGCCAACCGGCGTTGCGTCGCAACCCCCGCCACCACCAGCGCGATTTGCACCGCGACGCTCGATCGCAGCGCGTCGCTCGAATCAAGTGTGCTGACGTCGATGGCGAGGACGTCAGAGGCCTCCTCGATCGCGGATGCAACAACAGCATGAGCGGGTAGTCGATGCAGGAAGCCAGGAGTTTGCGCGCCTTGGCCGGGATAGAGGAGGGCGAACATCAGCGCTGTGCCTCGGTTAAACGATCGCGGTCTTCCCACGGATTTCGAATCATGCTCGGCCCAGACGCCGAGCGCGCCATCACGCGAGGTTTGCCTTCGGCCCATTCGCTTAGCGCGACGCCGCCCGCGGGCGTTTCGAGTTGCACGTCGATGCGCAAGCCCATCGATCGTTCCACGTTTTGCAGCTTCTCGCACAGCCTGCGCGCATCGCTGCGCTCGATAGGCGACGGCGACCGTATCAGCAGGTCGAGATCGCTCGCCTCGGTAGCGGTCGCGCATCCCGTCGCCAGCTCGAAACCGACGCTGCCGGTCGGCCCCCATGCGAGCCCGGCCAGCATGTCGTCTTCGACGATGAAGCGCAATGCACGGAACGCGTTGAGCGTGCTGCGCTTGGGATCCACGGAGCGATCGCGCAGTTGCTCCGGGGAAAGGACGGCTACGACAGCGTCGCGCCGCACGAGCGTCCCATACCGCTCGCCGCGGGTCGTGCCACGGAACCCGACGGCGATGGCGCCCGGCGGCGTATCCGCGCGACGCACGACGGCAAACGGTGCGCGGGCGAATGCGCTAGAAAGCCAAGCGGGCATCGCCTCGGCAATAGGTAGCCTGCTCAGCTGAAGCAAATCATGCGTGTTCAAATGGCGTCCCATTGCAACGCCATCCGCTGCCGCACCGCGATCGAGGCGGCGCGCGTGGTGCGCGCGCTGTCCGACTCGAGACGTCGCGACAGATCGACACGCCCCGAGCGCGCGGACGCCGCGGCTTCCGCCACGATGCGGCGGACACGCGCGATCTGTTCGTCGGTCGGTGCATCGGCGTCGACGCGGTCGATCAGTTGATCGAGCAAGCCGAGCTTGGCGAAGCCGGTGAGCGAATAGGACATCGGCGTGATCGTCTCGGCCAGCGCATCGAGCGCTTCGACACAGCGACGCGTCACGCGGGCAGCCGCCTCCTTGCCCATCGCATGAACCATCGTTCCCGGCGCATCGAGCGCAAGAATGCGATTGGCTTGATAGCCGTGCGCGAGAAACGCACCGGACATCGCCGGCCCCACGATCAGGGCGACGATCGGATGCCCGGCAAGCCGCGCCGAAGCGTACGCATCGATGGCCGCCGCGCAAGCCAGATGAATGCCGAGCATCTCTTCCCGATAGCCGTAAGCCTGACTCTTGACGTCCACGATCGCGACGATGGGCCGACGCCGCGGCGCATCGGCATCCGCTTCGACGACCTCGCGAACCGTGCGCGCCAAGCGCCATCCTTGTTGGAGGCCGACGACGTTCTCGCGCGCCCGAGGAAAGCGGTCATCGGGATCAGGGACGACGGCGATGAAGCGAGCCGATTCGTCGCCGAGCGGCGCGTCGGCGAACCAGACCGGCCCGCTGCTCGCCGAATCGCCGGCAAGCGCACGCAGCCAACGCTGGCCGCGCGAAAGAGAAGCGGTGCTGTTGATGGTATTCATTCGGACTCCTTACGACCGTACTCGTCGCTGCCAAAAAGCGTACGCATGCTTTGGGGAGTGATCGTGCTTGGGTCCACACGTCCTAACAACGAAAGGTAACGTTCGGTAGCTTCCGTCCGATGCACGCGGGGCAAGCCGGCCTCGAACGCATCGCGAACGGCTGCGGCGATGGCCGCGGCATCGTCGTCGACGATGCGGTCGGCAAGCCCCGACGCGACGCGCTGCTCGCCGCCGATCAATTGCCAGACGCGACGGCGGTCGCTGGCGTCGAGCTCTTCGATCCCGGCTTCTTGCTCGATCACTTCCGGCCCGTTCATCCCGAGCCGCCCTTGACGCGTCATGACCAAATGCGAGCAAAGCGCGGCGGCGAGCGACATGCCGCCGAAGCAGCCCACCATGCCGGCGATGACGCCGACAACGGGCACATGGCGACGGAGCGCGACGATCGCCGCTTGAATCTCCGCAATGACGGCAAGGCCGAGATTCGCCTCTTGTAGCCGCACGCCGCCCGTTTCGAAGAGGATGACGGGGCGGACGATCTTGCCGCGTTCGCAATCGCGCAGCGCGAGCTCCAGCGCAGCCGCGATTTTGCTGCCCGATACTTCGCCGATGCTGCCGCCTTGAAAGGCCGATTCGATCGCTGCGACCACGGCCGGCTGGCCCGCAATCGAACCGCGAGCAATGACCACGCCGTCGTCGGCTTGGCAGACAATCCCTTGAAGCGGTAGCCACGGCGACGTCATGCGATCGAACGGGCCGAGCAGTTCGCGGAACGTACCGGGATCGAGCAGACGCTGGGCGCGCTCTCTTGCGCTGAGCTCGATGAAGCTCTCTCGTGCGACGAAGGTCGGAGCAGTCGCTTCCATATCGGCGCTCATGCGTTGTCTCCCGACGCTGCTTCGGCGGCCTCGACGGCCTCAGCCAGCCGCAGCGCCACCACGCCCGGCGTTGCGCCGAAGTCGTTGATTTCGATCGATGCCGCGCCGTCGTAGCGCGTGAAAAAACGGTCTAGCACGCTCTTCCAAATGTGCCCGTAGCCGTCGACGCTCGTATTGACGACCACGCGTGCTTGCAACGCATCGTTGGGCGCGAGCAGCACTTCGAGATCTCCCGAGCCGACGACGCCCACATGCGCGCGATGAGCGACCGTGCGCTGCGCGGGATATTCGAACGTCAGATGCTCCATGCTTGTGTTCTCCCGTCGGCGCTTGGCGGCGCCAATCGATCCAGAAAAAGGGTGGCCGCGAGCAGATCGGCGGCGCCGCCCGGCGATGCGTTCAGGGCAAGCAGCCGCGATTCCAGCCGCGCCAGCGCGGCTTGCCCGCCCGGCGTCGAGCTGCCGCCCGACGTCAATACTTCCGCCGCCCCGGATTTTGCCGCCGTCAACGCGGCCATCCCGGCGCGATGGAGCAGACAAGTATCGTCGAGCATCGTCATGATCGTCAGCAACGTATCGATTCGCGCGGCGTTCTCGCCGACACCGCGACGCCGCGCCGCGCGCAGTGCGGGCAACCCCACGCGGAGCACATGGGGGAAGCCATCCTGCGCTTCCCGCCGCGCGCCGCCAACGCCGTAGCGTATCCGCACGCGGGTACCGTTGCTCGGTGCGAGCGGCGCATCGCGATCGGGGAAGCACGCAATTTGCGCGGCCGTGCTGCAAATTGGCGCCGCCGCCATCGATCGCACTTCTTCAGCTTCGATGCAGATCGTTGCGCCCGCAACTAAAAGACCGACGATCCAAATCGCGCCGCGATGCGCGTTGCTGCCTTGCGTCGCGCGCATCATCGCCGCTTCGCCCGCTCGGCCGATGGCGGCCAGTTCGGTACGCAGCGCCGCAGAGGGCCGCTTGCCCTGCGATGCGCTCGCGAGCGCTGCGAACGTAGGCTCGAGCGAATAGGCGGAGCGTTCCATCACGGCCAGGTTCAGATCGTGATGCGCGCCGCTGCCTCGCCGATCGACGAGCGCCGGCTTCGGCGTCACATGGGCTTCCTCGATCAGCGCCTCGGTCGCGAAGCGAGCGAGGCGTGCGGCGACGTCACCCTCCGGCATCTCCTTGTCTGGACGCGGAAAAGGCGCCAGCGCATGACAGCCAAGATGCGCGGCCATCGCTCACCAGCTCCGAAAGCGCGCGGGCGGCGCGTACAGTCCGCCCGACCACGCGACGAGATCGTCGATGCTGCGTGCGGCGAGCAGGGCACGCTTCGCTTGAGCGCGGCGAATGCCGAGATCTTCCGGGTAGGCGACAACGCCGCGCCGCCTGAGATCGGCCGTTTGCTCGGGCTTCGCTCGCAGCCCGATCGGCGTGACGCCGGCCACCGCGGCCAACGCGGCGCGCCGTTCGTCGACGCCCTCGGCCTTATGCAGATAAGCGATGCCTTCCTCGGTGACGACATGGCTGACATCGTCGCCGTAGATCATGACGGGCGCGATCGGCATCGCGTTCTTGGCGCCGACGGCGATCGCATCGAGCTCATCGACAAAGGTCGGCTCGCCGCCTTTCTTGTAGGTTTCAGCGAGCTGCACGACGAGCTTGCGCCCTCGTGAGATCGGGCCGTCACTCGCCTTCAAGAGCTTGAGCCAGGCCTCGCTCGCGTGGCGCCGCCCGTGCGGATCGTGCCCCATGTTCGGCGCGCCGCCGAAGCCCGCTAGCCGCCCGCGCGTGACCGTCGACGAATTCGCATCGGCGTCGATTTGCAGCGTCGAGCCAATGAATAGATCGACGCCGTACTGTCCCGCCAACTGACAGAGCACGCGATTGGAGCGCAGACTGCCGTCGGCCCCCGTAAAAAACACGTCGGGCCGTGCGGCGACATACCCCTCCATGCCGACTTCGCTGCCGAAGCAGTGAACGCTCTCGACCCAACCCGATTCGATGGCTGGAATCAGCGTGGGGTGTGGATTGAGCGTCCAGTTGCGGCAGATCTTGCCTTTCAAGCCGAGTTCGGCGCCGTATGTCGGCAAGATCAATTCGATCGCGGCCGTGTCGAATCCGATCCCGTGGTTCAGCGAGGTGACGCCGTACGGCGCGTAAATGCCGCGAATCACCATCATCGCGGTGAGCACTTGTAGATCGCCGATGTGCCGTGGATCGCGCGTAAACAACGGTTCGACCGCGAACGGGCGATCTGCTTGCACGACGACGTCGACCCAGGAGCCGGGAATGTCCACGCGCGGCAGCGTATCGACGATTTCGTTGACTTGGACGATCACGATGCCGTGACGGAACGCCGCGGCTTCAGCGATGGTGGGCGTATCTTCAGTGTTGGCGCCGGTGTAGAGATTGCCGTGCCGATCGGCCTTTTCGGCGCAGAGCAGGGCCACTTGCGGCGTCAAATCGACGAACATCCGCGCATACAGTTCGACGTAGGTGTAGATCGAACCGATCTCGAGCAAGCCGTCTTCCAACAACTGGGCGACGCGCAAGCTTTGCGGGCCCGCGAACGAAAAGTCGACTTTGCGGGCGATGCCGCGTTCGAACAGCGTCAGATGCTCGGGCCGGCTGATGCTGGAAATCAAAAGGTGGACATCCTTGACGATGCCAGGATCGACGCGCGCCAGCGAGCGCGACAAAAAATCCGCTTGCTTCTGATTGTCGCCCTCTAGCGCGACGCGATCGCCCGGACGAATCAATGCTTCGAGCGCATCGACGATTCGTTCGGAAGGCAGCACGCCGTCTTTGATCCACGGTGCGACAGCGGCAAGGCGTTGCGCCTTTTCGTCACGCATCGTGGTCCACGTGCGGGGAATCGGGGGTTCGGTCGCGGAAATCATCGGGCGAAGCGGCTCCTCTAGGTGAAGCGATGGCGGGCGATGCTTATCCGTTGGCGCGCTTGCTTCGCGCACGTTTCGTCGGAGCCGGCGGCGCACCTGGCGCGGGCTCGCTCAACAGCCGATGAAGCAGATCCCCCGTGCCGAGCAAGTGTTCGGCGATCAATTTTTGCGCTGCGGGGATGTCCTTACGCCGGACGATTTGCATGAGCTGACCGTGCTCGTCATCGGAGACGCGCTTGTGCTCGGGCAAACCGAACTTCACGCGCAAATACCGTTCGCCGCGCCGATGCAGCACGCCGATCATCTCGAACAACTGCGGGCGAGCCGCGGGCGCGTAAAGGCTCATATGAAACGCTTCGTTGCGAGCGACATAGAGCGCGGGATCGCGCTCACGTTCCGCGGCTTCATAGAGCGCTTGCGCCTCGCGCAAGGTCGCCTCGGTGTGATTCGGAATGGCGAGCGTGAGCGCGAGGCTCTCCAACGCCGCCCGGATTTCGTAGATTTCGCGCGCTTCGTCGGCGGAAAGCGGGGCGACCGTGGCGCCTTTATGCATTTCCACCTTCGCCCATCCTTCGCTTTCGAGCTGACGCAATGCCTCGCGCACGGGAATGGCGCTGACCGAGAAATGCTTGGCGACGGCGTCTTGACGTAGGGGCGCACCCGGCGGCAGGCGACCGTCGACGATCGCGGCGCGCAGCGCATCGGCCACCATGCGCGACGCGCTGGTGCGGGGCGCGACGGCTACCGTCGCAAGCGTCGGGCCGTCATCGGCCTCGGCGTCTAGGGGAAAACGATTCGTTGCATGATCCATAGTGCTCGATATTATATACAAAATATTCGATATGAAATGGGACAAACCCGAGGGCGCACCGAGGCCCCACAACCGAGCGCGGCCGGTTCCGCGCTCGTGCAGTCATTCTCAGCAGTCCAAACCGCTTCACCGGAGGAGTACATGAGTTCAATGACAGACAGCGCGCGAGTCGCGCGACGGCGCACGCCGCTCAATCGTTCGCAAATTGCCGGCTTTTGGGGCGCATGGGCGGGATGGACGCTCGACGGCATGGATTCGTTCATCTACGCGCTCGTCCTCACGCCGGCGTTGACGGAACTGCTGCCGCATTCGGGCTACGCGGCGACGCCGGCGAACGTCGGCCTCGCGGGATCGATCTTGTTCGCGTTGTTTCTGGTCGGGTGGGGTCTGTCGTTCATCTGGGGGCCGCTGGCCGATCGCTTCGGGCGAACCAAGGTGTTGGCGGGCACGATCTTCATGTTCGCGATTTTTACTGGCCTTTCCGCGACGGCGCATAGCGTCTACGAACTCGGCTTCTATCGCTTTTTGGCCGGCGTGGGCATTGGCGGCGAGTGGGCGCTCGCGGGTACTTACGTAGCGGAGGCGTGGCCTGAAGATCGGCGCAAGATGGGCGCCGGCTATTTGCAGACAGGATATTACGCGGGCTTTTTCTTGGCGGCGGCGCTCAATTACACGATCGGCGTTCATTTCGGATGGCGCGCGATGTTCCTGACGGGGGCCGTGCCGGTCGTTATCGCCATATTTGTGCTGATGCGCGTGAAGGAACCCGAGAAATGGAAGCAGACGGAAGCGCGCGTCGTTCATACGAAGCCGCTCGCGGAAATCCTACGGGGCGGGTACCGCCGTCGTACGTGGGTGGCCTGCGCGCTGCTGACGATCGCGATCGTTGGGTTGTGGGCGGGCGCTGTCTATGAGCCGTCGGCTGTGATTCAGTTGGCCATGAAGTCGGGGATGGATAAGGCCGGAGCGATCAAGACTGCCTCGCTCGCCACGGGATTGCTTTCGATCGGCACGATTCTCGGGTGCTTGGCGTTGCCGCCGATGGCCGAATGGATCGGGCGAAAGAAGACGCTCGCCGTGTATTTTGCTGGGATGGCCGTGTCGATCATCGGCAGCTTCGGTTGGGCTTACTACTTGCCGAACGGGCTCGCGCCGTTTATCGCTTGGTTGTTCGCGCTGGGCTTCTTCGGCGGCAACTTTGCGTTGTTCAGCTTGTGGCTGCCGGAGCAGTTCGAGACGCGTGTGCGCGCGACGGCGTTTGCGTTTTGCACCTCGTTTGGTCGGTTCATCGGTGCCGGGGTGAACTTCGTTTTAGGCGCGGCGGTGCTGCAGACGCATACGCTGGGGCTCCCGGTTGCCCTTACCGCGGTGGCGTTTGTCGTGGGGCTCTTCATCATTCCGTTTGCGCCCGAGACGAAGGGGGAGGCGTTGCCGCAGTAGGGGCTGTAGCAGGGGCGCCGTTAGGACGATCTCTGACGGAAACGACGTATGGGCAGCGCACGCGGGCTGCACCCGATCCGAGAGATCAGGGTCTGCCCGTTTTGCGCATCGACGGTAATGAAATTCGGTCAGACGGCGTTGCCGAATAGTCGGCATGGCAACTACTGCTCTTCATCCGCTGTCAATCGTGCTATCGCTGATCCATAGTCGAACGGCTCCCCGCTTCGGAAATCGAAATATCGGTCACCGTACGTAATTTCCGGTGCAAGGCCGTTGCCTCCGATCTGCAATTTGTGGCCCGTGCGCGGCATCTCTTCGATAAACACTAGAACCAGTGGCTGCACCTTTCCATTTATGATGGGATCGATTGTCTTGACCGAGATAATTTTGAAAAAATGCATAGGTGAATAGAGTGACTCGTCTTCATTCTGTTTGATCCGTGCTGACAAGGGGGCGATCGGCTTCGCTGATTGATGCGAGGAAAGTTGAAAAATGACGGAGGTGTCGTCTGTTTCTTCCTCGGCAATTTTCGCGAATGAAGCGGTAGTAAATGGATTTTCAGTGAACGAGAGGAAGTCGTTGTTTACGAGAATATCCCCTGGACCGAGGGCGCCGCTTCTGAAATGTCTCCCCGATGTACCGGAATATCCGTTCCCGCCTCTATATAGGGTCACATTGCCCGTGCTCGGAAACGTTTTTAATATCGCGGCTAGCTGACGGGCCCGAGCTGCCGGTGACTCTGGGGAGATATCGACACCCTTGGGGAAGTGATTCTTGCCAAAGCGCGAGCGTGTTGTCGTACCGTATCTTAGAAAGTTATTGACGTCGGCATTTGAGTCAAGTGTATAGGTCTTAATGGCCCACTTTTCTGTGAGCGACAACGCTAGATCTTGCAGCAGCTCTTGATGTCGCATCATCGTGTTACCGCTTATTCGGCGCCTCTGCGAGTAGAAGAAGCTACGAACGTTTTCATCGCCTTGGTCGCCTAAGTAGTGCGACCACTGGCGGTTCAGTAGCTCCTTCGAACTATCCCTCTCCGATCTAAACGATTCGCTATTCACGGCTAGCGCTCCCGGATATGAGGGAGTCCGCTTGATGGGATGCAACGCGGATGACAGGGGGGGGGACGGCGGCGTTCCGTGGTTGCGGTCAGGGCGAGCATGAACAGCGAGGTTGCTGTCAGAGTCGCTGCGAGCAAGCGTGGTTTTGAACACGGTTGATAGCCACGAATTGGAAGGTCTACGTTGCGCACCGAAGGCGCTCTGAAATCGTTGATGTTCTCTGGATCGATTGTAGGCGAATCCGGTAGCATGGCCGGTGCGTCGACGGCCAAAAAGGGACCAAGGACAGGACAAGGTTGCACATATTGAATAACTGGAGAGCAGCTTCGCTGCGGCTGGCACCTAGCGCCGCAGCCGGCGTTCGGTCAACTCGCCGGATTTTCGTCGCTCGCCGGCACCGCGGCGCCGCTTGGCATGCCGAGCACGCTGACTTGAAAGATTCGCGTCGCGGCGAGCGATTCGAGGCTCGCGTCTTCAGGAATCCTAAGCAACAGCGGGAAGATCACCGAGCCGCCGATCACCGCCCGCCGGCTATTATCGGCGGGCCGCAACCCCCAAATATCCTGGTAGACCAGCGGCACGGTTTCGCCATCATGGTTCGTATTGCCCAAATACAGCATCACATGCCCGCCGATGTACACCAGCGTGCGCATCGGTTTGCCGCTTCGAACGAGATAGTCGAGCCTCTGCTGCGGCGATTGCGTCGACAGATCAACCATCTCGCCGGCCGCCATTTGCGCCGAGGAATGCCGCGGCAGCCAGACCCCGAACGCCGCAAAGATACTTTGCAGCTCGGATGAACAGTCGTTGTAGAAGTTCATGTTGCCCCAGCCGTAGGGGCGGCCGATCAGGGATGTCATCAGCACCGCTAAATGATGCGGAGTGGCGGCGTAAGGAGCGGGCGCAAGATCGGTTGCAGGGAGTCGCGCCTCGCGCAGCGTCGCGCGCCCGTCGATATCGCGAGCTGGGATGAGCACCTCGTACGGCTGTTGGCTAGCTGAATCGGATCGAGCCGAGATCAACGGCAGCAACGTGCCCGCCGTGGCATTGAAGCGAAACGTACCGCGCTCGTCGCGCACGGCCGTGCTGGCTAAGATGACTACGCCCCAAGCGTTCGAGGGACGATGCGACCAAGCGGCAATGAATGCATCGTCGACCGCACCGACGCCGCTCGACAGCACCCACCCTTGGACATCCGGCGTTTGCACATAGTCCCAAGCACCATCGACGCTCCGACCGAGCACGTAAAGCGGCGTGCCCGGACGTACCGAAGAAATCTGCAGGTTGTCGAACGGGTAGCCTTGCCCAGCCAGGCGGTGCGAGTAGAACGACGGATCCATCGTCGGCAGCTCGCGAACAAGCAGCGCATCGGTGGCGATCGCGCGTGCATCGGGCCGATAGCGGGGCGCCTGCCCGAATTGCTGCAGGTTCATATTGCGTTCGATGTCGTCGAGCCACTGCACCGTATGCGGCCGATAGTTTTGGCCGTAGCCGATGGTCCGCCGCGATCTGCCCGCGTTGTCGTAGTTGCCGATGCGCCGCAACTGCAAATCGACGATGTCCGATCCGCCGCTCCCGTACAGATGGTTAGCGGTGAAGGCGGGATTCCAGGGCGATGCGTCGCGCGCTGCTGCGCCGAAATAACGCGCGAGGTACGCATCCCAATGCGCGCGTTGTTCAGCGGGCCTCAGAAACGGCGTGTCGTAACTCGGGCTCGCAGGATCGATCCAATGGTCGACGTTCTGGTCGTAGTTGGCCATCGGGAACAGGCTGATGGGATCGCCATAAGCCTGCCGCGACGTGGCGGGCGCTGAGGTGTTGGCCGGCGCAGCGGCGCACGCGGCCAGGGTTAGCGCAAGCGCGGCGAGCAGGGTGCGAGCGAGAAACGTCGATTCGCGTAACGCGGCGTTGACGGGCATGAAGAAGAACCTACTTCGAAAAATACGAGAGGTCATCATGATACGACCGGCGGGAGGCATGGCCTCATTGGTTAAGCGATGGCTCGCCGCGGCAAGCTGACGCGGCTCAGAATCGTCATGGGTCCGATCCGCTGTAGCGCGTCCCGCTGCTCGGCGTTCTTCACGAACAGCGACCCTGCGAAGCCGAGCGAATTGATCGAGACTCCTTCAGCCCCTTCGGCAGAGCGCGGAACGAGCAGCATCCAACGCGGCGTGAGCAGCAGATTGTACGGCGTGCTGTGATGAAGCTGTCCCATCACGGGAGCGGCGCGCACGCCAGCCGCGTCAAGCAGCCTATGGTAGCAATCGAGCGCTTGCATGGCGGCCTGCTCGGGCGGGACCGGCGCTAGCCAAGCGAACGCGTGTTCGAACGGCAGCCGGGGCAGCATCCCGACTGGGCCGTCGAGCGAGGCCGCTTCGATGAGCGGGCCGATCGGGAGCGGTTGGCCGCGATCCCCGAGCGGCATCGGTACGATTTGCATGTGTTTATGCGGCTGGCTGGCGCCGGCCTCGCGCCCACCGTTGTAGAACCCGAGCGCATCGAACTCTCCGAGGCAAGCGAGCCATGCGTCGAAATCGGCAAGCGTGATGAGCGCATCTTGAGGCTCGAACGCGCGCGTGACGATGAGCAGGTGGTGATCTAGAACGTTGAATTTATTGAGCAACGCCACGTGCGTACCCGACACGTCGGCGATGAATAGGTCAGGATCGTACGGCAGGAACGGATCGACGAACGGCCGGGGCATGGCGGCCTCGAGGGGCGGCTTGAACGACAAGCTCGACACCTGCCGAACGACGAAGGAGACACCGCCGTCGTCTATCACCGTCTGCACCGTGTCGATCGGGCGCAACGCACCGCAAGCGAGGGCATGCTCGGTACGCGCGACCACGGTGGACCACAGAGAGCCGCGTTGGAATGGCGTTGACATGAGCGACAGTGATGCGAGAACAGTCAATGCTGACATTGTCGCGCAGATACGGGGCCGTCGAAAACGACTATCGCCGACGGCCACCACGCCACGGCGAGGTTCATTATTCGCCGAACAGGCTCCTTATGTCCTTACCCTCATCGCTATCCGAGAGGTTGTAATCGGCTTGCACGGCCGTCAGCACTTCGTCGATGAATCGCTCGTATCCCACCGCGTTACCGAAATGCTTCATGGTCCAATTGCAGCCCGACTTGTCGGGTTCCTGCTTTTGCGGCCGCGGCACACGGATTTTTACGCCGTCTTCTACGATCTCGTGAATGCGATGAAGGCGGCGGCTCACCTCGTCCTGCAGCCGGGAAGCGTTGAGCGTCTTGCGGATCACGGCGCCTCCTCCTTGTGGGATTAGATGGGGCAACTGCCGTGACTATGCCATGGATAGGCCGCGGCGTGCGGCGACGGCGCGTACCGGGTCGCCTTGCATTAGTAAGCGAGGACGGGCGGGATATAGGCGCCGTAGTATGGCGCTCCGCCAGGGCCTGGGCCTACGTTCGTCGCGAGGTAGTCGCTGATGAAATGGCCTTGAATGTATTTGCCGCTACCGCCCACCGATGCGTCGATTTGGAACGGCGCGAACGCGATGATCGGGACTGCCGCATTCGTGCTGACATCCACGACTACTGGGAGCAGCACCTGCGATGGCACGGTCACGTTGCCGTAGACGGCCGTCTTCGTGCCTGGCTCGATCCACGTGTTGTCACCGATGCTCAACGAGGTGGGATTGCCGTTCGCGATGAGATTGTCGACCGTTTGGGTATCGTTGGCGTTGACGTCGAAGGTCGTCCATTGCCCGGAATCGCAAGGGCCGTAGTGATAGGCCGAGCCGATATCGAACTCGTAAGGTTTGCCCGTCGCCGGATCGTTGATCGGTTGCCCCGTCGTCGCGTTCCAGAAGTTCTGATACATGCACTGGGTGATGGCGACCGGAAACAACGCCCCCGGCTTCGCCGTGCCGGGCGGGGCGATCAACGCGACCGCCGTTGCGCTGACGTTGATCGTCGAGGTCCCAATGAGTCCGGCAAAGTACGTTTGAATCGGGCCGCCGTTCGAACCGGAGGCGCGGCTCACCGTCACCTGGATGGCGGGCATATCGTTCGCGCCGGGCGTGATAGCGCTCGACTGCATGCCCGAAGGCGAGCCGGTGACGTTCCAGTAACCGGTGGTGATCGAACCGGTGCTTAGCGTCGTGCCGTCCGCCGAGTTGAGGCCGATCGCGGCCGTCGCCTTCGAGCTGGCGTTCGCCCACATCGTCGAGCCGCCGTTCCACTGGAGCTGCCCGGCGCCGGCGAGCGCCGCCGCATCCGCCGCGTTTTGCAGCTGATTGCGAACGACGAGCTCGCGCGAGATATCGACCGACAGTGCGAGAAAGCCGATCGCGACCGGTAGGAAGAGCGCGACGTAGATCGCCACCGCACCGCGTTGGCGCCGCGCGGCCCGCGCGAGTTGAGCGTCGTTACGCATGATTTTCCCCGTCAATCTAGGTTCGTTCGTTATGTTGCTGGCCTGCGCATCCGCGTGAGGCGCTTCACTCGTAGTTCATCGTGGTCGCCGCGCTCATCGAGAGCAGGCTCGGCATCGGATCGACCATCGAGTTCATGCCGAAGCCTTTATAGCCATATGAGACCGTGACAGTCAGCGGGTTGCCGGAGGTCGTCCCTGACGGATGGCTGACCGAAACGCTGGGCGTGACCTTGCCACCCAGCGAGATCAGATAGTTCGAGCAGTAGTTCGTCGCCACCGTCGAGATCTGCGTGTTCGTTAAGCGCGGCGTCGAGTAGACGATGCCGGCGCGCGCCGCTTCGCGGCTTGCATTGGTGATGACGGCTTTATCGTAGAGCGCGATCGAGAACTCGACGATGCCGAACGTGATGACGAGCAGCAGGGGCAGCAAGAGCCCGAACTCGACGACGGCGGCCCCGCGTTGCCGGCGCCGATGTGCGCCCGATCGTCCGGTGCGACGCGATGCGAGCTTCGTCGCACAACGTGTGAAATGAGTCGAAAGGCGGTCGTTCATGGTTCCCCCGAGTGCTGCGCAATGACTGCGATGCTCTGCTCGCTGGCCGGCCGTTCGATCGACGGCTCGCCCGCATACAGTTGCGGCGAGAGCTTGCGTGGAAGCGGATTCGCGTCAATTCCTAGCGAGAAGTGCGCCATCGCGGCGAGAGCCGCGCCCGTCTTGGCGCCGGTGAAAGGCGTCTGCTTCGCATCCCCGTATTCGGTCCTCGGTGTCGCAGATGCAAGACAGATTTCGCGGGATCGGCGGGAAATTGAAACGCGGAGAGACGGGCTTCGGTGCGCGAGCCTCGCGGGCGCAGGCGCTCCCTTGAAAGGGTGGCCCAATGGCGATGCCCACGCCGGCGAAAACTGTTTCGACGCTGAAACAGTGCGTGCGCCAGGCCACACGGAGGAGGCCAAAAAATTCTGCTTCTAGCCGAGCGGGACTCTTGAATTCGAAAGAGACGACGCTATCTTCGGCACATGCTCGGGCGCGCTCCCAATCCTCGCGTGCCGCGGCGCAAAACTTGGAGGGAACCCATCGTGAGTGACTTTTTCTTCGGAAATTTCGGGACCGATCTTTTTCGCGAATTCGATCGGCTGCAGCACCATATGTCGGCGCTAGCTAGCGGCTTGCCCACGAGCTTGCGCGCGAACCAGGGCCAATTTCCGGCCATCAATATCGGCTCGACCGACGATTCCATCGAGATCGTCGTGTTCGCGCCCGGCTTGGATACATCGAAGCTCGATGTTTCGATCGACAAGGGTTTGCTGACGATCGCCGGAGAGCGCAAGCGTCCCGAGGACGCGAACCGCGACGAGTCGCGTTCCTATGCGAGAGAGCGGTTCGTCGGCTCCTTCCGCCGCGTCGTCGAATTGCCGTCGAATGCGAATCCAGATGACGTCCAAGCGACTTACCGCGACGGCTGCCTGTCGATTCGCATCGGAAAACACGAATCGTCGAAGCCGCGCAGCATCACTATTCAGTAGTCCTCATGAATTGAAGGTTTGAGAGAAGGAGCTTTCCATGACCAACGAAACCGAAGTGGTGCGGCGCGAAGCCGCCGCGCCGGCGCAGCGTGAGGCGGCCGCTCGTCGTGCGGCGATCGTGCCGGCGGTCGATATCGTCGAAGATCGAAACGGCGTGACTGTCTGGGCCGATTTGCCAGGCGTGCCGAAAGAAAAACTGGAAGTCAAAGTGCAAGACGTCTACCTCTCGATCGAAGCCGAGGCCGTCGTGCCAACGCCGGCCGGGCTCAGCGTCACGCATGCCGAAGTGCGCGCGCCGCGCTACGCGCGTTCGTTTTCGATCAGTTCCGATCTGGATACGTCGAAGATCGACGCCAGCCTTCAAGACGGCGTGCTAGCGTTGCGCATTCCGCGCCGCGAAGCCGCGCTGCCGCGACGCATCGAAGTGAAGGCCGGTTAAGCCCGAAGGTAGAGAGCGATGCGACGTCGGGCGCTTATGCTCGGCGTCGCATCGTGTCGTCCAAGGCCTGCAAGGGCGCTGGATGGCGGCTAAAACAGCGTGGGTATCAAGCGAAACCGTACTTGCTTGCGATAGGCGAGATAATGCTCGTCGCCCGAAAGCATACGTTCCTCTTGCAGGATGCGGCCCACTTGACACGACATCTGTACGACTAGCACGCAGAGGTTGTAGACCGTGAAGTTCGTCAGCAGGAAGCCTAGATCGGTGACGAAGTACCCCAGATACATCGGGTGCCGAATGAATCGGTAGGCGCCGCGCGAGACGACGCCGCGATTGGCCGGCAGCACGCCGAAGGAGCGCCGCAGCGATACCTTGGCGAACAGCTGCCAAGCAATGCCGCTCATCTGCAGCATCACTCCGATACTCTGCGGCACGATTTCCATGCCGGTCTTGAAGTTATAGGCGATGCATCCGTAGGTGCCGCCGAGCGCGCAAAGCATGGCGATCGGCCGCCAATCGCGCCGCCTTGGCGTGCGCACGATCAAGCTCAAGCCCGTCGTAAAGCAATTGGCCACCACGAGCAAGAGCAGCGTGAGGCGGCTCGGCGTCGCGAGCCAGTGCGAGATCGCGGCAACGGCGAATGCGCCGAATACGAGGGCCGTGACGACGCGCAGCGCGATGTCGGCAACCCAATTCAGGTCCACCGCCGAAGGCGCTTGTGCAGCCGAATCGCCAGCCGGCGGGCTCGCCGGCAGCATCAGTGGGTTTTCGATAAGGCTCATTTAACCGCCCGAAAGGTGGGACATCGTCGGCAACAGTTGTCGATAGATCTGGATCGCGGCCGGGCCGACAAGCACGACGACGAGTGTGGGGAAGATGAAGAAGATCAGCGGAAAGAGCAGCTTCAGCGCAATCTTCGCGGCGTGTTCTTCGGCCTTCATGCGGCGCTTCGTCCGCAGGCTATCCGTGTAGACGCGCAGCGAATCGCCGATGCTGGTGCCGAAGCGGTCGGCTTGAATCAGCATCGTGGTCAACACGTCGATATCTTCCACGCCGGTACGCGCCGCCAAATTGCGCAATGCTTTCTCGCGGCCTGCCCCGGCGCGCAATTCAAGCAGCACCAGCTCCAATTCCGTCTTGAGGATGGGGCTCTTTGCACCGATCTCCTCGGTCACGCGCAGCATGGCTGCATCCAACCCCAGCCCCGCCTCTACGCATACCGTCATCAAATCGACGGCGTCGGGCAATGCTTCGATGATGATCCGCTGGCGGTAACTCGTGATCCGCGAGAGCACGACGCTCGGGCCGTAGAAGCCCAGCGCCGATGCCGCGAGCAAGACGAATAGTGCGTCGAGCGTGTGTCCCGCCGAGAAACTAGGCGCCGCGACAAGCAATGCAGCAGCCGGCAGCCCTAGCGCAAGCACTGTCTTCGCGGCGAAATAGTAGGCCGGAGCCGATGCGCTGCGAAATCCCGCATGCATGAAGCGGCGGCGTAGGGCGGAGCGGTCCCAGTCGTCCTTCGGCAGCGAAAGTTTGGCCACGCGCTCGGACACCTGCGCGATGCGTTCGACCCATTTGGCGTCTTCGCCGAAGCCGGCGTTGCCTGCGCCCGCCACCGAGCCTGCGGCCGAGCCGGCTAGCGGCATCGAGAGTCCCTCCACGCGGCGCTTGAGCGGATCGGGGCGCATCAGTTGCAGCGCTCGCCAGACGATGCCGAAGACGATCAAAAACATCACGGCGAGCAAGACGATTTGTTCAGTTTTCATGATTGAGGTCCTTTAGGTGTCCTCACGATCACACACGAATCCGCACGATTTTGCGCATCCAGAGAATGCCGAGCGTCATCAAGCCCAGGCAGACGCCGGCGAGCTTCTCGGCGGATGGATCGGTCCAGAAGATCTTGATGAAGCCGGGGCTCAGCACCGACAGCACGCCGATGACGACGAACGGCAACAGCGCGAGAATCCAAGCGGAGAGACGGCCCTCGGCGGATAGGGCGCGCACTTTGCCGAATAGCTTCAGCCGTTCGCGAATGATGAAGCCGATGTTGCCGAGGATTTCCGCCAGGTTGCCGCCCGATTCGCGCTGGATCAGCACGGCGATGACGAAGTAGCGAAGATCGTCGATCGGCACGCGTTCGGTGATGTTGTACAAGGCGGTGTTCATCGATACGCCGAAGTTGATCTCGTCGAAGACGATCCGGAATTCGGCGCCGAGCGGATCCGAAAGTTCTTCTGCGAGCATGCCCAGTGCGCTGGCGAATGAGTGCCCGGCGCGCAACGCGCGAGCGATCAAATCGGCTGCGTCGGGCAACTGGCGTTCGATCTGCCGGAGCCGCTGGGTACGCTTGCGACGCACCATCAACCAAGGCAGCAGGGCACAGGCGGCCGCAACGCCGAGCCGGATCAAGAATGGAATCGGGAAGATGAAACCGAGCGAGAATCCGGCGCCCGCGCATATGAGCGAGTAGCCGACGAAACGGCCCACGGTCATCTTCAGGCCCGCTTGTTTCAGCGTGCATTCCACCGCATGCACGCCTGGGGCGTCGGTCAGCAGACGCACCAGCAATTTCGATTCGCTGAGCTTGCGATCCTTCAGGATCGACAACGGCTGGCCTTCGGCTTTCGCGGCCGACGAGCCGATTTCGATGCGCGCTGCGATCCGCTTCGCTTCCGGCCCGTGGCGACTGGCCCAGAACAGGTACAACCCTTCGATCGACAGCGCCGTGGCGAGAAACAGCAAGACGGCGAAGCCGAGAAACGTCATGTTCATGATTCGCTCCTTGGCGGCTCACGCGTCGAAACGGCGCGACGGATCGAATAAATCGTCGGGCAGCGCGAGGCCGAACGCGGCCAGCCGTTCGCAGAACTTCGGCCGTACGCCCGTCGCGGCGAAGTAGCCGGTGATCTTGCCCTCGCTATTCACGCCGGTCCGTTTGAAGGTATAGATCTCTTGCATGTTGATGATGTCGCCCTCCATGCCGGTGATCTCTTGCACGCTCATCAAGCGGCGCGTGCCGTCCGTCAGGCGCGCCGCTTGCACGACGACGTCGATCGCCGAGGCGATTTGCTGGCGCATGGCTTTAATGGGCAGCGAGAATCCGGCCATCGACACCATGTTTTCGAGGCGAGTCAACGCATCGCGCGGCGTGTTCGCGTGCAAGGTCGCCATCGAGCCTTCGTGGCCCGTATTCATCGCATGGAGCATGTCCAGCGCTTCGCCGCCGCGCACTTCGCCAAGTACGATCCGGTCGGGCCGCATCCGTAGCGCATTGCGGACGAGGGCGCGCTGCGGAATTTCGCCTTTGCCTTCGATGTTGGGCGGGCGCGTTTCCAAGCGCAGTATGTGCGGTTGGCGCAGTTGTAGTTCGGCCGCGTCTTCGATCGTGACGATGCGCTCGTCGGTCGGAATGAAGCCCGACATCAGATTGAGCATCGTGGTTTTGCCGCTGCCTGTGCCGCCGGAGATCAAGATGTTGAGCTTGGCCTTCGCCATCGCTTCGAACAGGCGCGCGATCGCCGGCGTGAACGTGCGATTGCGGATCATGTCGTCGACCGTCAACGGATTGACGGCAAAGCGCCGGATCGAGACGAGCGGGCCGTCGATCGCCGACGGCGGAATGATCACATTCACGCGCGAGCCGTCCGGCAAGCGAGCATCGACCATCGGTGTCGATTCGTCGATATGACGGCCCACGCGCGAGACGATGCGTTCGATGATCTTCATCAAGTGCGCGTCGTCGTAGAACGTGATGTCGGTCAGTTCGAGCTTGCCGCGGCGTTCGACGTACACCTGGCTATAGGTGTTGACCAAAATGTCGTTCACTGCCGGATCGGCGAGCAGCGGCTCGAGCGGCCCCAGTCCGAACATTTCGTCATGCACGTCTTGCGCGAGCCGGCGGCGCTCCGCTTCGTTCAGCGGAATTTTGTCTTCCTCGACAATGCGCTCCACGAGCTGCCCGAGCTCGCGCTTGACCTGTTCCGGCGTTAAACGCTGCAGCTTGTCGAGCTCGACGCGTTCGATGATCGTCTGATGCACGTTCATCTTCAACTGCTGGTAAGCCTGGCCCGACGCGCGCGTGTCGCTCGCCCCTGCCGGCGCCGCGGCCGCCGCGTCGAATGCGACTACGCCGCTTTGCATCATCAATTGGTCACGCAATGACATGATCGTCTCCGCGATAGGTCTAGTTTCAGGATTCGGCCTTCAGCGCGCGCATCGGTGCGGGCGAGGCCGGTTTCGAGGTGAACAAACGCGAGAAGACGCTCGATGTCGCGGCCGCCGGTTTGGGCCACAGCAAATCGATGAACGCGTCGATGCCCTGGGCGAGCGCGCTCGATTTTGCGATTTCCAGCAGCGGCGAGCCTTGCTCGATGGCCTGCGCCGCGTGTTTGTCGTCGCGCGGCAAACGATGGGCGATCCGTACGCCGAGCGCTTGTTCGAGCGTGCCGACGTCGACGTGTGCGCTCTTGTCGTACTGATTGAGCAAGACCCGCAGCTTGCTGGTCGGGTAGCCGAGCTCGCGCAAGATGTCGACGAGCCGGCGGCCCGTATGCAGATGCGGGATATCCTGGCGCAATACGATGCCGATATCGGTGCTGCGATCCAACGCCAGCATCGAGATCGGATCGATGCATTGGCCGAGATCGACCAGCACGGCGTCATAGCGCGGGAGCACGAACGAGAAGATGCGCTCGACTTGCGCCGGACGCAGCTCGGCCGCCTTGATCGGATCGCCGGCGCCGGCGAGCACGTCCAGATTCGGGTGAACATGCATGGCGCACGTATCGAAGAAGGCGCCGTCCAGGCGTTCCACCTGCGAGCAAAGATCGCCCAGCTTGGCGGCTGGCGGTTTGTCGGCCAGCATCAGATGTGCATCGCCGAACTGGCGCGACAGATCGATGACCAGCGTGCGCTTGTTGCGCTCTTTTGCGAGCGCGTAGGCGAGGTTGACCATGATCAGCGTCGTGCCGCTTCCGCCCCGCGGCGAAACGAACGACAGCATTCTTCCGTCGCGCCCGGCGCCGGCCGATTTCTTTTCGTCGACGAGGGCCAGCTCGGCCGAGAACGACGCTTCGTCGATCGGCCAGGGCAGCACGTGCCGCACGCCGGCTCGCATCGCCGCCATCAGCCAATCCTTCGAAAGCGAGGGCGTGACGAGCAGGCAGCTGAGCCGAGTCGAGCTCGCGGCGACCGATTCGACCGAGGCGAGATCGCGCGGCTCGATATGGACGTCGTCGATGATCAGCAGGTCGGCGTTTTGTGCGCTATCGCGGTACTCCGCGAGCCGCCCCGCGCCGGAGCGTATCGTGCGCAGGCGATGGCCCGCGTTTATCTGAGTGATGAGCGCCGCGATGCGGCCGGCGCGCTCATCGTCGGACGAGATCAACAGAATGTCGAGCATGGCATACCTCGTGTTACCGCTTGGCGGCGTAGGTCGTATCGGGGCGTCGTCGCGTTCCCGCGTCAGTTGCCCGATCCGCCGGAGCTGCCGCCGCTCACGCCGATCGTGAACATGTTGGCCGGGGGCGGCGGCGTCAGGAACGATTTGGCGTAGTTCTGCTGGGCGGCGGTGGCGGCGACGCCATCGATGCCGGTCACAGGATCCGTATTCGTCGACGCGTTCGGGTTCATCGTTTGCAGCGCGGTGATTTCGGTCACAGCGTTGCCGAACGTGCGATCCCAGGTTGGGGTGGAGCTGATGCAGGCGTTAAGCACTGCGCACGCGCCCGCAAGGAGCGCTACGCGAAGGGCGGTATGGCGGATGTTCATGTCGATCTCCAATGTCTCAGGTCAATCGCGCGGGCGCTCAATGGGTGGCCGCGGACGTTTGATCGTCGGCGAGCTTGGCTGGCGCCGGGGCGTCGGGCAACGGCGTCGGCGCCGGATCGGCCGTGGCGACCGGTTGCGTCGTCACGTCGGCCGGCGCGGCGGCGTCGGGCTGCGTGGTCGTGTCCGGTTGCGTCGAGGCGGCGGGCGTCGCCGGCGCGGCAGGGGCCGGCAGCGCGCTGACCGGCGCGGCTGGCGTGGCGGGGGCGGGCGCCGGTTGCATCGGCACGGCGGGACGATGGCCTTCCATGTTCCCCGTGGCGAACACGGCCGCTTCACCCACTTGACCGAAGTGATCCGTCGGCAGCGAGTAGTGCTGCGGCAGCGGCTTGGCCAGGCGCGGGGTGACGACGAACACCAACTCCGTACGATCGTTTTGGTAGTTCGTGCTGCGTGCGAGCGCGCCGAGAATCGGCAGTTCGCCCACGCCCGGGATCGCCTTGATCGTGCCCGTGACGTTGTCCTTCAGCAGCCCGCCGATCGCAAAGCTTTGCCCGTCATGCAGTTGAACCGTGGTCGACGCGCGGCGCGTGGTGATCAAAGGCAGGACCGAGCTGGCGTTGCTGTTCGAGGCCGTCACGGTCACGCCCGTGGGCGACAGCTCCGACACTTCGGGCGCCACTTTCAGGTTGATCAGCCCATCACTGAGGACCGTCGGCGTGAACGTGAGCCCGATGCCGAATTGCTCGGCCTGCAGCGTGATCGTCGTGCCGCCGTTGCCGTTGCTTTGCGGCACCGGGATGAAGACCTTGCCACCCGCGAGGAAGCTCGCTTCTTGCCCGCTGATCGCCATCAGGTTCGGCTGCGCGAGCACCTTCACGAGCTGATCGTCCTTCTCGGCATCGAACATCATTCGCAAAGGCTTGTTGTTGGCCTTCGACACATTCAGCGCGCTTAAGCCGCCCGAGAGGAAATCGGCCAGCAAGCCGACGCTCCAGCTGCCGAAGCCCGCTTGAATATTCGCCGCGGCGCCGAGCTCGTTGATGAGCGTCTTCGATACTTCGGCAACCTTCACTTCGAGCATCACCTGCTGAGGCGCGGCGACCCGCATCATGTTGATGATGCGCGGCGGCGTCGCGGTCGTCGCCGCGTTGGATTGCGCGGGCGCAGGCGCGGCCGACGGCGGCGCGGCTTTGCCCTGCGCGACGAGCGGCGCGGCGGGGCGCTGCACGAACGCATTCGCTAGATCGAGCACGCGTTGGGCTTGAACCGCGTCGGACACCGTGCCCATCAGCACGATCGTGTCGGCGGCTACTTTGACCTTGACGCCGGATTCTTCGGGCATCAGATCGGAGATCGCTTGCTGCAGGCCGCCTGGATCGGCGCCCACGACGACATCGATCACGCTGCACGAGCCGCTGCGTCCCTGCACGATCATGTTGGTGGTGCCGATATCGGAGCCGAGCAAATACAGCGTGCGCGGCGAAACGAGCATGGCTTGCACCACGGCCGGGTTTCCGACCGTGCGCGCACGCACCGGCTCCGGTAGCGCGACCATGGTCGACTTGCCGAGCGGCACGACGACGGAGGTATGCATCGCGACATCGCCGACGCAATTGGGGCCGTGCTCGGCGAACGGCATCGCACGCGCGGCCGGTTGCGGATCGGCCGCGGCCGCCGCGGCGGCGGCCGCCGGCTGCGCTTGGACATTGGTCAGCACGCTGAAGAACAGCGCACCGGCCATGGCGCAAGCGCGAGTCTTCCAAAGGCGTACGCCGGCTTGCGAGCGAGCCGGCTCGCGCTGGCGGCCAGGCACTCGGCTGATACGGTCGGATTGAGTCTTCATTTCGTTCCCCCGGTGATGCGATAAAGTCCTGCAGATGTCGAGTTGAAGCCGCATTCGGTCCACGGCTCTTGTGTTCTCGCGTTGTCGCGTTGTTACGGTCCTACGTTCAGGCTCCAGCTAGCGTGGTGCTGGTTACGATGGTCAGTCGTTAGGAGCCCGAACGATTCATGCGTGAAAGAAGCGTTAGCCGTCCTCAAAAACATTCCTGCGAGCTGTGCGATCCGTCGATGACGCCCACGCAATCCCGCGGCGCGGCGGCGTGACGGACGGCGACTTTGACGGGAGCCGGTTTTTCCGGAGCGGGCGCCGGCGGTTGCGGCAGCTTGAGCAGTGAGGCGCGGGTGGCGCCCGCCGTGTTCGGATCTTGCGGATCGACCTGATTGCGCAACACGAGCGAGAGCGTGCCGATGCTGCGGGCGAGATCGATTTTTTCGGCTTGTTCGGGCGTGACTTGGAGCGTCACGGCGTCGACCACCTTCGGCTTCGTCTCGTCGCGGCCCACCTCTTGCGCGACGGCGAGCACGAGAATGTGTTCGAGCACGATCTTCGAGATCTTTTGATCGGTCTGCGCGTTCGATTCTTTCTGCGTGTTGACGATGATGTCGACGTAGTTGCCCGGCAGCGCGAAGCCCGCCACGCCGATCACGTCGTTGACGCGTACCGTGATCGCCCGCTTGCCCGGATCGATGACGGCCGATAGCCCTCCGCTCGTGCCTTGCGGCGAGAGCTTGCCCTCGATGATCGGCTCGCCGCGCATCGCGCTCTCTTTGAGCACGCGCCCGTCGAGCTTGTCGACTTCATGGAAGGCGCCCGGCGGGACGCTGCCCGCGGGCCAATCGATCGTCTTGATGTATTCGGGCGAGATACGCTGCCCGAGATCGATGTCGGCCGTGGCGACGACGACCTTGGTCGTGGATCCCGTGTTTTGCGCCATCATCCAACGCGATGCGAATACGACGGCCGTCAATCCGGCAGCGGCGGCGATCAGCAGCATCATTAGTGCGCGAAGGTTTTTCATGTCATTCACCTATCGGTTGCATCACGGCGCGGCGGGCATCGGTTAGGCCGGCTAAGCGTCGAGGTGGCGTCTACTAAAAAAGTGGCGTGTACCGCATCGCTGCGGCGTGGTGAGCATCAAGGCTCGGGGGAGTGGTGCAGCGAGCGCGCAGCGCCGGGTGCTCGCGCATCTCGGCTGGCGGCGCATTTTTTTGGCGGAGCCGCGGCATGCGCGGCTCGAGTCATGTCGTTTCTCATTGCACTTCCCCCGAATAAGCCCACCACCTGGCGGGCGAATCACATTGGCAGCTTCGTTTCGCGCATCATTGCGTTCGAGTCCGTCGCCGCATAGTCCGCGTTTGCCTCCCAGCCGCGGCTTCTCTTTGTTACCGCCGTCGCCGCTTCGTCGCCGGTGGCTTGCACTCGGCGCGGCTGCGATCGGCCCTCCCGGCCCCCTGCTAGTTACCTTTTCTTGCCGATCTTTGTCGGCTGTGCCTACGTGTTCACAATCAGCGTGATGACGGAACCGATCGCAATCGCGACGCCGTACGGCATCGATCCGATGCTCGATTCCGCTTGATGCACGGGCTCTTTGATTGCGGACATGCCCGCCGATAAGCTCTCCCCCGGGTCGACGGCCATCGTGATCAGCGTCGACATGGCGCCGGTCACGCCGCGGCGCAGCCGCCGCCGCTGCATCAGTGCGACGAGGGAGAGCAGGCCACCGGCCGCCGCGGTCGCCAGCACGGCTTCGAGCGCGCCGCGAGGCCCTAGCAGCGCGCCGACGGCCGCCATCAGCTTGACGTCGCCCGCGCCTACCATTCGCATCAAATAGCCAGGCGTCATCAATAAGCCGCCTGTCAATGCGCCGGCGATCCACCAGATCGGCCCGATCGGCAAACCGTGCGCAAGCACCTGAACCGGCAGGGCCGCGAACAAGCCGGTTGCTACGAGCCAGTTCGGGATGCGTCTTGCGTGCAGGTCGTACGCCATCGCAACGACGACCAGCGCGACGACGCAAGGGCCGATGGGAAAAATCACCGCGTTCATTGCATTCCCCGTTCGTCTTGTTCGAATTCGAAGGTGGCGCTTCGCTGTGTCTCGCCGGCTGACGCTGGCCCGCTCGTCACGTTGGGCGGCAGCATGGCGTTATTTGATGCTTGCAGCGAAGCGCGCTCGCCTTTGTTGTCGGCCTCAGGGCCCCGTAATCGCGATGAGCGCGGTGCTGACGTAGCCGAACACGGTGTTCAGGTTCGTACCGATCAGACCCACCGTCGTCACGACCGCTACCGCGATCAGGCCCGCCAGCAGACCGTATTCGATCGCCGCCGCTCCTTCTTCTTGACGCAGGAATCGTTGAAGCTGGTCCATGTTTTCCCCCCGGAAAATGTCGATTGCGTTGGGCTCGAGCGCGACGAGGCGCTCGAGGCCACCGGCCCTCGATTAGGGCGCGGTCACGCCGATCAATGCCGTGCTGATGTAGCCGAAGACGCGATTCAGATTCGTACCGATCAGCCCGACCGTCGTAATCACGGCCACCGCGATCAACCCGGCCAGCAGGCCGTATTCGATTGCGGCCGCACCGTCTTCTTCGCGCAGGAAGTTTTGAAGCTTGCTCATGTTTGCCCCCGAAAGTGAGGTTGAACTCAACCAAAAAAAACCGCGGCCATTCGCAGGAGACCGCAGCATGCTTAGTCGTCCTAACGAACGACTACTTACGCGGGGCGCACTGCTCGTCTGCCGGCATCGCCGACCAACGTGCGACGATTGCCCCGTCGCTGCTCCGGCGAAGCCCACGTATGCCATGTCGCATGGGCCCGCTGAAGTTTCGTTGCCGTCGCCCATCGAACCATGCGGGCAGCGGCGAATTTCATTGCGAGGCGATAAGGCAATGCGTATGCCATCGGGCCTCAAGCCCTTGTCGGTCAAGGGGGCGGGCAAAAGGCGACGTGGCTCCGAGTGCCGTGGGAAAGGGGGATGTTTCGTTTCTGAAACGTCATTGCTGAAGAAAAGGGCAACGTTTGCGCGAGAACTCGCGGCCAGGGCGAGACCCTTTGTCGATTGACGCAACGCAGCGACAGCGTCAGCCGGCGGCCGTCAGGGGACGCAACAGCGGAGCGAATTGAAAGCTGGGAGGCGGTAAAAACAGCCGCGTCGCGGTTGTCGCATTGCTGAGACGCGGGTTTTCGGGGATGCTGAGAGGCCGGTCGGCGCTCTTCTGCACGCGCTCTGTGGGCGTGTCAACACACATCGGTAATAAATGCTGCGACTCGGTGTTCGGCCCGATGGCGTTTTTTCCTATAGTAATTCGTAAGGTTGAAGGCTATGTTGCAACGCATAAACCGAAAAAGCGCGGGCCTGCGGCACGCCTGACGCTTGACAACGAGAGATCCGAGGGTGGCGGCGCGCATGTCGATGTGGCGGTTCGGCCCCGGGGGCATCCGAGCGTCACAGGGTTTGCGCGCCAAGTGCGTGATGGCTGGTAATGCCGCGTGAGACGGCATACCGACGCGGTTTCGAATAGGAAGCTGGGCGTGAGACGCTAAAGCACTGATCGAGATCAAAAATAGCTTCGATCTGACGAGTTAATCTGCCTTGGGGCAATGCTCGCTTATCGACACGGGGGGCAATACATGAGTACCGTTTTTCATCCGCTGCACGCTGAGCGTACGGTCCTTTTCGTTTCGCTTAAACCCGATGCGGAAAGCGTCGACCACCTGGTATCGGCAGGGTGGCACGTCGTTCATGCAAAGACGCCCCAACAAGTGCAAAAGGCATCGGAACGTGCTGCGGCTCATGTGGGCCTCGTGCAATTACCGCCCGATTGCAATTCTCAGCAATTGGCCGAACTGGAATCGTGCATCGCGAACAGCGAAATCGCCTGGATCGCCGAGGTACGGCCCGGGCAGGCCGAGGAACCGCCGATTCGGCGCTTCATTCTCGATTTCTGCTTCGATTTCGTTACGCTGCCTTGCCACGATGAGCGTCTGACGATCCTCATGGGGCATGCCGACGGCCTGTGGACGTTGCGCGACACGGCCGACCATGCGGAGCCGATGCGTGTGAACAGCACGATGATCGGCCAGTGCGAATCGATGCAGCAGCTCAATCGCGGCGTCGATAAATGCGCGCGCAACGAAGCGCCCGTTTTTATCGCTGGGGAATCGGGCACGGGCAAGGAGTTGACGGCTCGCGCCATTCACGATCGCTCCGCGCGTGCGAAAGAGCCGTTCGTGGCCATCAATTGCGCGGCGATCCCGCCGACGTTGCTGCAATCGGAATTGTTCGGCCATGAACGCGGCGCGTTCACGGGCGCCTTGCAACGCAAAATCGGCCGTATCGAAGCGGCGGCCGGCGGCACGCTGTTTCTCGACGAAATCGGCGACATGCCGCACGAATGTCAGGCCGTGTTGCTACGCTTCCTGCAGGAAGGCACGATCGAGCGGCTCGGCGGCACGGGCCCGGTCAAGGTCGATGTGCGGATCGTGTCGGCTACCCATGTGAATTTGATGAGCGCCATCGAAGGTGGGCGCTTCCGCATGGACCTTTACCACCGCCTATGCGTGCTGCGGCTCGATGAGCCGCCGCTGCGCGAGCGCGGCGGCGACATCAAGCTGCTCGCGCAGCATGCGCTCGAGCTTTACCGCCGTGACGGCGCTCGCAAAATCCGCGGCTTCTCGAGCGACGCGATCGCCGCAATGTTCAACTACAACTGGCCAGGCAACGTGCGCGAGCTCATCAATTGCGTGCGTCGCGCCGTTGTGATGGCGGAAGGGCGGTTCATCACCGCGGCTGATCTTGGTCTCCCGGGAGTAGCGATCAAAGTGGGCCGCACGTTGGCTGAAATTCGCTGCGACGCCGAACGGGCGGCCGTGCGCGATGCCCTGGCGCGCCACGCCTACAGCCTATCGAGCGCGGCAATCGAACTCGGTATTTCGCGCGCAACCCTATACCGGCTGCTCAATTCGATCGGCTTGCGCGACGAAGCGCCTGTCCAGCGCCATGCAAGGGTGCTGGAGGAAGGCCCCGCTTGCCCTGCGGAGGCGCGCGCACACGGTATCGAGCAGATATCTCCCTGATCGAGCGACTTGTTGGAAGGGCCGACGCGCCGCGATCCACGGCGCGCTTGGAAAACCGGCTCTCAGCGCATATCCTGACCTTCGACGTCCGCGCGCCCGCGAGGCGCGCGATTCTTTTTCGCGGACTAGGAGGACACGGTTCATGACGCGTGCCGTCGATTCATTCACCATTCTCATTGCACGTTTGGCGCTGTCGGTGCTTTTTCTTTGGTCCGGCGTGATGAAGCTGCTCGGCTATAGCGCCTTCGTCGCCTATTTGCAGGCGAAGGGCGTGCCGTTCGTGCAGATCGCGGCGCCCGTCGCCACCGCGATCGAAGTGCTGGGTGGGATCATGCTCGTCGTCGGCTTGCTGGTTCGGCCATTGGGGCTTGTCATGGCCGTCTATACGATCGCTACCGCCGTACTTGGCCACGACTTCTGGAACGTCGCCGATGCCGCGCTTCAGCACGACATGGTGATTCACTTTTGGAAGAACGTCGGCATTGCAGGTGGCTTCCTGCTGCTTTGTGTCACGGGCGCCGGTGCGGCGAGCATCGATGCCGCGCGTACGCCGAGGCGTCCTTCGCTGTGAGCGTCGGCGTTTCGCATGGCGGTAACGGCTCGCGCACGATCTTTGCTTGAATACGCAGATTCCACCCCTTTGCGCGAGAAGGAGGACCTGCGAATGATTCAAAGCTTTGAAGAGCAAATCGACGGACGCACCATGCATTTTTGCGCGAGCCTCGGCGAGGGCGAATCGACGCATCGCGTCATCATCAGCCGTGACGATTCGGCCGAAACACTTGTCGTATTCGATGCCTCGGGGCTGATCGGCACGTTGAAAGCGGAGATGGCCGCGCCGGAGCAGCTGATTGCCGATGCGATACGCAAGGCGCGCGACGAAGGCTTGATCGAACGCGCGCTCGATACCGGCGCCATCCAGAATGCAACGCTATAGCGTCAGCTTCCGCGCCTCAGCCAGGCATTAACGCACAGCGGGCTTGCGGTCCGCGCTAGCACGTGCGTGAGACGACGGATGAACGCGGCTGGCGAGAATCATTCCCACGAGAAGCAGGCCAGTCGCGATCGCCGCCGAGATTTGCAATCCCGAGACCACCGAGGCGCGTTCGCGGGCGAGCGCGCCTGCATTCGCGAGCGCGCCGAACGCCGCAACGCCGACTGCGCCACCCGCTTGCCGCGCCGTGTTGAGGATCGCCGATGCCGTGCCGGCGCGCTTGTGCTCGACCGAAGCCAGCACCGCCGTCGTCATGGCCGGCACGGCAAGCCCCATTCCCGCGGGAATCAGCGCGAATGGGACGAGCAGCATGGGCATGGGCGTGTCGCCTTGCGCCATATAGAGCAGCCCGTATCCAACCGCACCGATTGCCGCGCCGATCCACATCGGCCGGCGCGGGCCATAGCGCGCGACGACCCATCCGCTGATGATGTTCGAGACGAGAAACCCGCCCGTCAGCGGCAGGAAAGCAAGCCCCGCTTGTAACGGCGTATCGCCGCGAACGCGCTGCAGATAGAGACTCAGAACGAACACGATCCCGTAGTACGCCATATTGACGCAGACGCCGAACAGCACCGACGCGCTGAAGGTCGCGTCTCGCAGCAGTGTGAGCGGCACCATCGGCGCCCGGCTTTTCGTTTCGATCGCGATAAACGCGATCGCGGCTACGGCCGATGCCGCCAGCGCGCCAACGATGAGCGGGTGCCCCGCGCCAAGCGGCCGCATTTCGATGACTGCGCCCGTGAATGCGGTCAGCGCGACGATCGCAATGGACTGCCCCGGCAGGTCGACGCCGATGCGTTGGTGTGCCTGCGCCGTGGCTGCCTGCTCATGTTTCGGCATCCAAGCGAAACTGGCGATCAGACCGATCAAGCAAAGCGGCACATTGACGAGGAAGATGCTGCGCCATCCCCAAGCGGCGATAAGCAGGCCCCCGATAACCGGGCCCGCTGCGATCGAGATCGAGCCCGAGGCGGTCCACAGCCCCACGGCCCGCGCGCGCAGCCCCGGGTCGTGGCTGCACGCGCGATTGAGCAAGGCGAGCGAGTTCGGCAGCATAGCAGCGGCGCTCACGCCCTGAGCGGCGCGTGCAGCGACTAGCGCGGCGGCGTTCGGCGCGAGGCCGCAGGCGAGCGAAGCGACCGCGAATAGTGCCAGCCCGACGACGAACAAGCGGCGTGCGCCGAAGCGATCGCCTAGCACGCCGGCCGACAGCATCAGGACGGCGAACGCCAACGTATACGCGTCGACGATCCACTGCAGCACGGCGACCGGTGCATGCAACTGCGCGCCGATGCTGGGCAAGGCGATATTGACGATCGTCACGTCGAGCTGCGTGACGACGAATGCCACGCTAACCGTGGCGAGCACGCGTGCAACGGCGGGCGTGAAGGCGGGAGGTGAAGGTTTAGCGTTCATGAGCACGATGCTAGCGCCGCCGTCGCGCGGACGTTTCCGCGTCTGATGAATTGTCGAATGACGGCCGGCCCTGTTCGTTGCGGCGCGGCGATACCCATTCGTCGCACCGATTGAATCGGATAAATCGGACGCTGCCATTGCCGTTTATGAGGAATTCAGGCCGATTTGCAATAAGAAATTATCAACATATCAACTGCTCTATCACGCCACAGGAAAAAATCAGTGTGCGCCGCCCGACACTTCAATCCGAATTAAGCGCGCGCAGACGCGCTTAAGCGTGCATTCTGATAAGGCAGACCAACGACTAGCGCGCGAACCCCCTTCGGCCTTTTCGTCCTGTGCTGATCAAACCTGAGACCGCCGTCGAGACGTTTCCCCGAACGCCGCGATGGATCGCTGCATCCAAAAAAACCTGCGTATTGCCGAGATCGCGCGCGGGTTTACAAGAAGGAGTCGGTTATGCCTGTCCATGACGTTTCTTCTCGTCGCCAATTCGTCCCGTTGGTGACGGCGGCGCTATTGACGATCGTGTTTTCGAGCAGCTTCGCATTAATCGAAGCACGAGCCCAAGGCGTTGCAAATAACGGTGCGAAAAGCCCGGATCCCACCAAGAGCTTCAAGGTGCCGCCGCTGCCGGTCGGCTCCGCGAATACACGCCTGAAGCCCGGCATGTCGGAAAAAGATTGGCACGATGCCTATAAGGAAACGGGTCGGCCCAAGTTCAAACTTAATACCGTGAAGCGCATGGGCGGCACGGTAGAGCGCGACTAAGGAGAGACGACATGAAAAAGTTCATCCTTATCCTCGCGTTGTTGGCCGGCTTCGCGCAACTGATGGCGCCAGTGACAGCACGCGCGCAGGCCACGACCGCCAGCACGTTGATCCTCTACGACAATCCGGCCAACGATCCGTATTCGAAGCTCGGGCTCATCTACGCGATCATGCTGCGCAACCTGCTCGGGCACTTCAATACGACGGTCACCATCGAACCGGTGCAAAGCTACACCGCCGGGCAGATCGGCGCGAACGCCGCGACGTTCTATATCGGCGATTACTACAACAATCCACTGCCGGCCGCGTTCATGAGCGACGTGATGACGGCGACCAAGACGGTGGTTTGGTTCAAGTACAACCTGTGGCAGATCGCATGGAATACGGCCTATACGTTCACGCAGAAGTACGGGGTCAACTTCCTCGGTTTGGCCGGCCTGAATGCTCAGCCCTCGTCGAGCAATCCGAATCCGGGTTTCTACGACACCGTCACCTACAAAAATATGTCGATGGTGAAGTACTACGCCTATGACGCTTCGACGGGCGCGATCAACGCCGATCCCGATATCGGGCTCACGCAGGTGGCCGATGCGACAAAAGCGCAATCGCTCGTGACCATCACGAACAGCCAGACGAAAGCGACAGCGCCGTATGTGATGCGCTCGGGCAATCTCTGGTATTTCGCCGACATGCCCTTTACCTATATCGGGCCGACCGATCGCTATCTCGTGATCTGCGACATGTTGCACGACATCCTCAATACGGGCGCACCGGTGAACCACCGCGCGCTTGTGCGGCTGGAGGATCTCGACGCGTATACGACGACGGCTTCGATGAAGCAACTGAGCGACTATCTATTTAGCTTGCACATCCCGTTCACGATGGCGACGATCCCGCTGTACACGGATCCGAACGGCTATTACAACGGCGGCGTGCCGGAGACGATTCACCTCGCGCAGGCAACGGGCCTGAAGTCGGCGCTCAACTATGCGCTGCCGCGCGGCGGCAAGATCGTCGTGCATGGCTATACCCATCAGTACGATTCGACGCCGAACGTGCAGAACGCGGTCTCGGGCAACGATTACGAGTTCTGGTACGCAGTGCAGAACCGTCCGGTCGATGAGGATTCCGTGCAGTGGGCGCAAGGCCGGATGGCCGAAGGTATCGCCGAGTTTACCAACAACGGCTACAAGGTGGCGGGCTGGGGGGCGCCTCAGTACCAAATGTCGCCGCTCGCTTCCCAGGCGGCCGCTGCGCAGTTCTCGACGTCGTATCAACGCGCGGTGTACTACACGTCCACCAATCCTCAAATCGGCACCGGCGCAGCCAATCAGGATTTCTCGGCCGGGCAGTTCTTCCCGTACATCATCAATAAGGACTACTACGGCGAGCGAATCGTGCCGGAGAACCTCGGCAGCATTCAATACAACATCTGCAATATCGATCCGTTCTCATGCGTCGCCTACACCTGGCAGCAGGTGTTGACCAACGCGCAGTATGGGCTGGTGGTGCGTGACGGCTTCGCCTCGTTCTTCTTCCACCCGTATTGGCTCGAGCCAGGCCTTGGCGTCCCGGCCATGTCGGACTTCAAGAGTCTCGTCTCCGGTGTCGCAAAGCTCGGCTACACCTGGGTAGACGGCACGACGGCTAAGTGAGGGGAGGGTGAGCAGTACGCATGGTGCGAATCGCCTGCTTTAGCGATTCGCACCATGCGATGGGACCAATCGGAATTCGCGTTCGCCTATCGCAATGTACTGCTTCGTCCGTCATCAGGCGGTGACGTATTTCAATGCGACAAGTCGCTTGATGCGTGATGAAGCTCGATTAGCGATGCCTATGCGCGCCCATTGGAAACGCTGTGAGTGCAGGCCCACAGACGTCGGAGCGACCGGCCCCTTAACGTTCCCTTGCAAATTGAAAGCAAGAGGCATCGCGAAGAACGTGGCGGTGCATGCGATCGCGCCGCCGCGGTCATGACATGAGGGGCGTGGGCCCAGCTAGCGGGGAAGAAATGAAGAAGGTCTTAACGGTATTCGGTACACGGCCCGAGGCGATCAAGATGGCGCCGTTGGTCAAAGCGCTTGCCGATGAAGCGGGCGTCGAGTCGAAAGTGTGCGTCACGGCGCAGCACCGCCAAATGTTGGATCAAGTGCTGGAGTTGTTCGAGATCGTGCCGGATTTCGATCTTAATCTCATGCGCGAGGGGCAAACGCTTGGCGATCTGACTTCGGGAATTTTGCAATCGATCGGCGCGATTTACGACGATTGGCAACCCGATGCCATACTCGTTCACGGCGATACGACCACGACGCTCGGCGCCAGTCTCGCCGCTTTTTATCGCTATATTCCGGTTGGCCACGTCGAAGCGGGGCTGCGCACGGGCAACGTTTGGTCGCCGTGGCCCGAGGAGTTGAACCGGCGTGTCACCGATGCGGTGTCTTCGTGGCTCTTCGCCCCCACCGAGCAAGCCAAGCACAATTTGTTCAGCGAAGGCGCACCTGCGTCCCAAGTCGTGTTGACCGGGAACACCGTGATCGATGCATTGGTGCAGGTGAAAAACAAGCTCGAACGCGATGAGGCATTGGCCGATTCGATCGCGGCGCGCTATCCGTTCCTTGACCCATCGCGCCGTTTAATTCTGGTGACGGGCCATCGACGAGAAAGCTTCGGCGAGCCATTCAGGAATTTTTGCGAAGCCTTGCGGCAAATCGCGCGGAAATACGACGATGTCCAACTGGTGTATCCGGTTCATTTGAATCCGAATGTCCGCACGCCGGTCAACGCGGTGCTGAGCGATATCCCGAACGTGCATCTGATCGAGCCTCAGGACTACTTACCTTTCGTCTATCTGATGTCGAAGGCCTACCTCATCATCACCGATTCTGGCGGCATTCAAGAGGAAGCGCCAGCGCTGGGCAAGCCCGTGCTTGTTACACGCGAGACGACCGAGCGGCCAGAGGCCGTACGAGCCGGCACGGCTAGGCTCGTCGGCACGCATACGGAGCGCATCGTGTCGGAAGTGCGTTGCCTGCTGGACGATCGAGGCCAATACGCGGCGATGGCGCACGCCAACAATCCGTACGGCGACGGCCACGCCAGCGAACGAATCGTCGATGCGATGCTGTCGATTCCCGCGATGATCGCGCCGACGGGGCATACGGCGGCGCAACCCTTGATGCTGCACAACGCGATCTCTTCGGGGCTGCAGGCTTTACGCTCGGCATAACCTCGCCCGGAAGTGTTGGAGGACGTACAGTCGCGCCGACTCATTCGCCATACGATAAGCGCGACTACTAAAAGCGGCTGGCGAATATGCACGCGATATCGGTATGGGGTTGGTATCTGGATGGACTGAATGCCGTTGCGATGATGACGGCGATCATCATATTCGTCAGTACGATCGACGATCTTTTTCTAGACTCGTATTACTGGCTATTTGAAATAAAGCGCATGTTGCGCCGTGAGCCGAGCACGAGCATCGATGCACAAGCTTTGCGCAAGCTCGACGAGCGCTATCTGGCCGTCATGGTGCCGGCGTGGAAGGAGTACGACGTCATCGCGAAGATGATCGAGAACACGCTTGCTACGATGGAGTACGAGCGCTACATCATTTTTGCGGGCACGTATCACAACGATGCGGAAACGACGGCCGAGGTCGAGCGCATGGTGCGGCGCCATCCCGGGCGCGTCGTGCGCGCGACGGTGCTAAACGATGGTCCCACCTGCAAGGCGGACTGCCTCAATTGGATCATCGCCGCCATCCGTCGGTACGAAACGGCGCACCATATCGAATTCGCAGGCGTGATCATGCACGATTGCGAGGACGTGATTCATCCGATCGAATTGAAGTATTTCAATTATGCGATCGCCGATAACGATCTGGTTCAACTGCCCGTATTGTCCTTGCCTCGGAAATGGAACGAGTTCGTGGCTGGCACGTACATGGACGATTTCAGCGAGACGCATCAAAAGGATATTCCCTCACGGCAGTTGTTGACGGGCATCGTACCGGGGGCGGGCGTGGCGTCGTGCTACAGCCGGCGTGCGATCGAAGCGGCTTCCGTCGAACGCGACGGCAAACCGTTCAATACCACGACGTTGACGGAAGACTACGATTTCAGCTTCCGTTTGCGCGAACTCGGCATGAAGGAGACGTTCGCCCGCTTTCCGCTCGGGGAAGTCGTGCGCGAGCAGGTGCGCCGCCACCGCCAACGGCTTACGGAAGCGCGCAACTTGCTGGCGACGCGCGAGTACTTCCCGAGCACGTTGCGCACAGCGTACCGCCAACGAGCGCGCTGGATTTTGGGCATTTCGTTTCAAGGCTGGCAGCAGCTCGGATGGAAAGGAAGCTGGCGCGACCGCTATATGTTCTTCCGCGATCGAAAGGGCATGGTGACCTCGATCATTTCGATCGTCGCCTATGCGGTGTTGATCAACTACCTGTCGGTGGCGGTCCTGCGCGCGGTAGGTGTTGCGCCGCCGCCGGGGGCCGCGCAAGCGGGCCTTGTTCAAGGATCGCTTGCGCCGTTGCTGGTGATCAACAGCGTGATGCTGTTCCTACGGCTCAGCGAACGCTTCTACTTCGTCGCGAAGCTGAATGGCGCACTGCAAGGCGCGCTGTCGTTGCCGCGCCTGTTCGTCAATAACCTGATCAACTTTTTGGCGGTCTGCCGCGCCTGGCGCATTTTCATCAACCATTTGATCACGGGCAAGCCGATCGCCTGGGACAAAACCAGTCACACCTATCTGTCGAACGATCAACTCGGCAAAGCGCGGAGCAAGCTCGGCGAAATCCTCGTGGAGTGGGGCGCGGTGACGCCTGCGGTGATCGACGCTTGCCTCGCGCGCCAGTCGACCTGTGGCTTGCGTCTTGGCGAATTGCTGCTCGAGTACCAGGCTGTCAGCGCGGAATTGCTTGCCGATGCGCTCGCCGAGCAAGCGGAGCTGCCGCGCGTGAGCCTGGCCAATGTGGTGTCGGGAAGGTTCAACGCAACGCTTGCGCCGGATCTTCAGCAAGCCTATCGCGCTGTGCCGTTTTCGACGGCGGACGACGGCACGCTCAACGTCGCCGTCGGTAGCCCGCTCACGGAAGACGAACGTCAGATCGTCAAGCGAGCGGCCGGCTGCAACGTCGCTTACTTCGTGGCGAGCGATATCGAAATCACAGCCGTGCTCGAGCGACAAGAACGTCTTGCGGACGTCGATTGGAACGCCTTGCTCGCATCGAAGACACGGCGCGCCATCACATCGGCACATCCGGGGGACTAATCATGAAACGCGCCGCATCCAAGCGAGCGAGGCGCCTTCGGGCGATCGTCCGCACGGGGGGGCTCGCCGCCGTTGCGGCGCTAGCCTTGCACCTGAACGCCGCATCGGCGCAGCCGTTGACGCCGCGCGCCTATCGGCTAGCGGATGCGGCCTATAAGGCGATCGCGGCCGGCGATCTGCCGGCGGCGGAAGGCTATGCGACCAAAGCGTTGCGCGTGCAGCCGTCGAGCTTGCAACTTGGCTTGCTGTTGCTTGATGTCTATCTGCGCGAAGGGAAGATAGAAGAAGCGAACACCCAGGCCGACGCGATGTTGAGGCAATACCCGAACGACGGGAATGTCCGCGCTCAGCACGGTTTCCTCGAACAACGGCAGCAGCGCTACGATCTGGCCGTCGACGATTTTTCAGCCGCGCTGGCGAAGGGGCAATGGGACGCGACGCAGCAGCGCAACTTGCGCCTGGCCTGGGCGGATAGCGCGCTGATGGCGCATGAGCCCGACCAGGCGGCGCAGGCATTGGCGCCGATCGAGCATGAACCCGACACGGCCATTCAGCTTCGCGTCGCGCAGCTGCATTTGCGCAACGGCGATCGAAAGGGTGCGCTCGCCGCTGCGCAAATCGCCCAGGAGCATGCGGCGACCGACGACGATAAACAAAGCGCTAACGCACTGATCGATCTCGCCCAGCAAAGCGAACCCGATCCGCGCAACGAAGAAGCGCAAAAGACGTTGCAGAAGGCCTACGATTTGTTGCGCGAGAACAATGACAACGAAGCGTTGGCCGAGTTTCAGAAGGGCTTCGCGCTCGGCGGCGGCAAGGCTGGCACGTATGCGGATGCCGGCTACGCGGCCAAACGTATCGGCGATAACGAGCAAGCGGTGAAGCTCTTCGAGGCGAGCATGGACGCCGACGATCACGAGCATACCTTCGACGACCAAAGGCGATTCGGCTATCGGCGCGAGGTACAGCAACTCGAGCGCACGTGGGGCGTCGTCGTCAGCTTGCCGTACCAAGTGTCGGCGTTCTCGTATCAAGGCACGGTCAGCGTGCTTCAACCGGGCATCGAAGCCTATTGGCAGCCGCCGAAAATCGGCTTTCAGAACGGACGCATCTTTCAACTCTTCGTGCGCGGCTACGGTACGGCGTACGATGGTTCGGGCAACGTCACGGGCTTGCCGACACTCCAAGGCTCGGTCGGTGCGCGCTACAAACCGCTCGTCGATCAGAACCTCGTGCTGAGCGCAGAACGTCTCGTGCGATTGGGCAGTCTCTCGCAAAACGATTGGCTTGCAAGGCTCGGTTATTCATCGGAAGCGGGCAACGATTTACGCGTGACCGAACCGAGCTGGCGAGCGTGGCAGGTGTACGCCGAAGCGGACTATTTCGTCCATCAAGGCCGTTACATTTTGTATTCTCAGTTACGGTACGGACATACCTGGGCGGTCACTAAAATTAGCGATCACCTCACGGTCTACCCCCACGTCGCGCTCATTTTCGATCACGACAGTAAGGATCAGCATGAAACGGCCCTAAGCGTGGGCCCCGGCGTCCAGTTCCGTTTCTGGTTCCGCGAGAGCCGCTACAGCGCCCCGGCCAGCTGGGCCGACCTGACCGTGCAGTACCATATTCCGCTGACTTCGGCGGCTCGCGCACGCGGGCTCGCCGCCCAGCTTACTCTTTGGTACTAGTGCGGCGGAGGCTGACATGTTGCAGGAGATGCAATGTCGACGCCGATTTCGAAGTCGATCGCGATTTCGATCGTCACCCATGGCGCCGGCGGCACTTCGAATCATGACGTTAGGCCTCTCGTGCGCGCTGGTTGCGTTCACCGCATCTTGTGCGGACGTGCCGCGCGATAGCCAGGCGCAGGGCATCGTGTGGCAGGTCGACAACGCCACGACGAACCCCGTGGGCGATTGGAACCTATTCGGCGCGCGTCAACTGTTGATTCAGTGGTTGGTGGTCGACGATACGGCGTTTGTGGCGAACACCGGCTTGCCGACGGCCGCGACGCTGCCCGACTGGGCGCGCATTGGCCGCGAACCTTGGGCGAGGGATGTCGTGCTCGGTCTGGCGGGCTACGCCGATGAAAACCGAGCGCGCGCCAATGTCGAGAAGCTAGTCAAGGAATCGGCGCAAGTTGCGCTCGTGCCGTTGCCGCTGCATGTCACGGGCTATTACTTCCCGGTCGAGGTCGATCCCACCTGGGCCGATGCGCCCAAGCTCGCCGAATGGCTGCGGCCGTTGCCGCGTCCGTTGTGGATTTCGGTTTACGATCGCTCAAACGTCGGAGGAAAGGCGCTGGCCGAATGGCTGGCGGCGTGGTTGCCGTCCGATGTCGGGGTGTTCTTCCAGGACGGCTGCGGTGTCTATGCGCGCGGGCCCGCGGTGACGCGAGAATATCTCGATGCGCTATCGTCCAAGCTTGGACGCGATCGGGTGCGGGTCATTGCCGAAGCGTTTCGGCCCAGCGAGCATGGGGGATTTCGTGCGGCGACCGCCGACGAGCTACGGCTGCAGCTCGCGGCGTATCGCGGATATTTCGCGTATTTGTTCGACGGGCCGCATTATGTGTCGAACGAATTGGCGAGACAGCTGGCGCCCCGCGCCGCGCGGCGGAGAGGGGCCGGCCAGTGAATGCGCAGCCGAATTACGACGGCGCCTTCAGGTTGATGATGGTGTTGCGAAGGAGCTGGAAGTACTGGCTCGTCGAATACGGCAGCATTTGCTCGACGTAGTTCCACCAGAAGAAACCGCCGATAAACTTCGGATCATTCAGCGTATTGACCATCGGGTAGTACGACTTGATCAGGTTCGATTGAACCGACCACGGCGCCGATGTATCGGAGGTGCCGATCTCGCCGAAGCCCACCTTCGCATTCGGGAACAGGCTCTCCAGCGTCGAGAAATCGCTCTTCCACGACGGCGCGAGTCCCGGGCAATCTTGATACGGGTAGTAGCTGAACAACGCATAGTCCGCGCCGTTACGCACGGTCGACGAGAGGAATTGCGTCGGCCACGTGCGCCAGTTGTCCATCGGCAGCTCCCAGCAGTTATTCCCTGATGGATCCTGGTTGTAGTACATCGTCACGGCCACCTTGCCGCCCGCGCCCTTCACGACGTTGTAGGCCGACTGAACCATCTGACCAATCTGCTGCTCTTCGGTCGTGGCTTTCGACGTCGGGCCGTTCATATCCGGGCGCAACCATTCGCCGTTGATTTCGTTCGCGATTTCCCACACGTCAACGTTTGCGCCGAGGGTCGACACAAGTTCCTTGGTGCGTGCGGTGTACGTCGTCAGATCGGTCGGGAAGTAATACGAATCGTAGATTTCGCCCATCACGTACGCGTACTGATGGAGCTTGACGATGTAGGGGTAGTAGTCGGCGGCCGACGTACCCGGATCGAACACGACGCGCACGGTCGGTCGATATGGCAGATTTTGCAAGGAAGCGATGATCGCATTGAACTTGGTCAGATCATCGAGCGTCACGCCGTAAATGGGCGCCTTCGGCGTTTCGACTTGCGCGTGCGCGGATTGTGCAAAAGGCAGCGACATTGCGCAGGCGAACAGCGCTGAAGCTACGAGTTTGGAGAAGGTTTGAAATCGTCTGAACGTCACGTCTCTTTCCTTTCGGTCGGTTGAAAGAAGCGCGATGGTACATGGAAAATAAATGCTATTTTCCGACGATAGGCCTATATTCGTGGGATGAATTGGATTCGATAATTGTTGCGTGCGCAACGATAGGGCGACGAAATTCAAGCGGCGAACGCGAGAATTCGGGAGGGAAAACGAAGAGCCGAGGGGCGTCTTTTTCGGACATCGAAGCGGCGACAATCGCCGCTTCGAAGAGGGGGTTACAGCGAAGGCAATGGCGGACGCGATTCGATAGCAGTCCTAATCAACTGCTCCACCGCATTGCGTTCCTCACCGGCGAGCGGCAAGCGCGGAGGCCGCACGGGCTCGGTGCCAAGCCCGACGATGGCTTCGGCGAGCTTGATGTTTTGGACGAGCTTCGAAGAAACGTCGAGGGCGAGCAGCGGGGCGAACCAGCGATAGAGCGTTCGGGCTTCTTCGATTCGGCCCGCTTGCAATAGGCGATATATCGCCACCGTTTCGTGCGGAAACGCACAGACAAGCCCCGCCACCCATCCGTCCGCGCCCATCAAAATCGCTTCCATGGCCAAGTTGTCGACGCCGCAGAAAATCGCGTAACGCTCGCCGACGGCATTGATCAAATCGGTCACGCGGCGCACATCGCCGCACGATTCCTTGATCGCGACCAGTTTGGGCTCGTCGGCGATTTCCTTGAACATGTCGGGCGTCATGTCGACGCCATAAGCGAGCGGGTTGTTGTAGACCATGATCGGCAACGGGCTCGCCTTGGCGACCATGCGGAAATGGTTGATCGTCTCGCGGCGATCGGACAAATAGCGCAGCCCGGGCAGGACCATATAACCGGCGGCGCCATGCTTGGCGGCGCGTTCCGCCTGCCGGCAGCCTTCGAGCGTGCTGTCTTCGGCGATCGTCAGCAGCACCGGAACGCGGCCGCGTGCGGCTTCGACGCCGATATCGAGCACTTCGAGCTTCTCGTCGAGCGAAAGCGTGGAGGCTTCGCCCAGGGAGCCGCACACGATGATGCCATCGACGCCCGCGTCGATCTGCGCTTCGATGTTCTTCTTCGTCCAAGCGCGGTCTATGCTGAAATCCTCGTGAAACTTCGTTGTAACGGCGGGCATGACGCCTTGCCAGACTGGTGCCATTTCGGTTCTCCAAGTGCGTGTCGATGAGCAAATTGCGAGTGCAGTGTAGGGCGCGCTCTAGGTCGCGTCTTGCGTCGTTCGCGCATTCGCTATGACGATTTCGGCACAACACGGTCGTGTGCGGAAAGTATGCCGAAATCGGCACGTCGCACGCGCAAGCGCGCCAAGACGCGACGCGCCGGCATTCCTACCATTAGCCCCATGAAAACCATCCACATCATCGATTCCCATACGGGCGGCGAACCGACGCGTCTCGTGATCGCCGGCGGTCCCGATTTGGGCCATGGCCCGCTCTCCGAGCGGCTCGAGATCCTGCGTACGCGGCACGACGATTGGCGTGCGAGCGTGGTGACCGAGCCGCGCGGTTCGGACGTTATGGTGGGCGCATTGCTGTGCGAGCCGTTCGATCGCCGATGCGCCGCGGGCGTCATCTTCTTCAACAACGTTGGCTACCTCGGCATGTGCGGCCACGGGACGATCGGTCTCGTCGCGTCGCTGGCCTTTATGGGGCGGCTGACGCCAGGACATCATCTGATCGAGACACCAGTCGGGATCGTCGAGGCGACGCTCAACGAAGACGGCGGCGTTTCGGTGCGCAATGTACCCGCCTATCGATATCGTCACGACGTCTCGGTCGACGTACCGGGCGTAGGCAAGCTGACGGGCGACATCGCGTGGGGCGGCAATTGGTTCTTCCTCATCGCCGAGCACGGACGCACGCTCGAGCCTTCGCATGTCGTGGAGTTGACGGCACTGACGCATGAGATTCGCGAAGCGCTGATCGCTCAGGGGATCACCGGCGCAGACGGTGCGCTGATCGATCACATCGAATTGTTCGCGCACAGCGACGATGCGGGCATCGACAGTCGCAACTTCGTGCTGTGTCCCGGCGATGCCTATGATCGCTCACCGTGCGGCACGGGCACGAGCGCGAAACTGGCCTGTCTTGCGGCCGATGGCAAGCTCGCGCCCGGTGCGGCTTGGCGACAACAAAGCATCATCGGCAGCGTCTTCGAAGGACGCTATGCGACGCTTGAATCGGTGGACGGATTGCCGGCCGGCGCCGGCGCGATCGAGCCGACGATCACGGGCCGTGCGCACGTCATGGCCGAAGGCAAGCTGATTTTTCAGGCGGACGATCCGTTCGTGTCCGGTATTCCCAGTACGCGGCCGGCATGAGCGCTGACGTCGTCATTATCGGCGCGGGCATTGTCGGGGCCGCCTGTGCGGCGGAGTTGGCCGCACAAGGGATGACGGTCGAGGTGCTCGACGCCGGCGGCGTCGGCGGCGGCGCGACGGCAGCCGGGATGGGCCATATCGTCGTGATGAACGATTCGGCCGCCGAACTGGCGCTGTCGCGTTACTCGCGCGAACTCTGGCTTGCGCTCGCGCCCTCGCTGCGGCCTTCGGATGCGTTCGCGCAATGCGGCACGCTCTGGGTCGCGGCCGACGACGAGGAGTGGCGCGCGGCGCATTCCCTCGGCCGCGCATTCGCCGCCGCCGGGCTGCGGACAAACCTGCTCGACACCGACGCGTTGCGCGAATGCGAGCCGTCGCTCGCCGCGCCGATGGCGGGCGGGTTGCTCGTGCCCGATGATGCGATCGTCTATGCGCCGCGCGCCGCTCAGTGGTTGCTTGAACATTCCTTAGGATGCCGAAATATCAAGCTACGCCTCGGTTGCGAAGCGACGGCGTTGCAAAGCGGTGAGGTGCTGCTTGCAAATGGAGAGCGCGTGAGCGGTGGCTTGATCGTCATCGCAAACGGCTTGGCAGCGCGGCGGCTCGCCCCCTCGCTGCCGATCGTGCCCAAGAAGGGACATCTCTTGATTACCGATCGGTACCCCGGTTACCTCCATCATCAAATTCTCGAACTGGGCTACATCAAGAGCGCGCATCAAACGCAAGGCGCGTCGGTCGCCTTCAACGCTCAGCCGCGCCCGACGGGGCAAGTGCTACTCGGCTCGTCGCGCCAATTCGATACGCTCGATCCGTCCGTCGAGTGGCCGGTGCTGGGGCGCATGATCGAGCGCGCGGCGCGCTACTTGCCCTCGCTGCCCTCGCTCAACGCCATGCGCGCGTGGACGGGCTTTCGCGCCGCGACGCCCGACGGGTTGCCGATCATCGGGCCGGCGGGCGATGCGTTGCCGGGAGTCTGGATCGCGGCAGGTCATGAGGGGCTCGGAGTGACGACCTCGCTTGCCACGGCGAAACTATTGGCGGCGCAGATTCAAGGTGGCGAAGCCGCAATCGACGCCGCTCCCTATCGCGTCGATCGTTTCCCGGTGGAGGCGCGCCATGTCGCTTAGCGAGCGCGATGTCGTTGTCGTGATCGACGGCGAGCCGATCGAAGTGCCGGCGCAGACGACCGTCGCCGCCGCGGTGGTTCGTCGATACGGCGTCCGTGGCACGCGCACCTCGGTTAGTGGGCAGCCGCGCGCCGCCTTTTGTGGAATGGGCATATGCCAGGAATGTCGAATGACGATTGACGATCGCCCACACGTATTAGCCTGTCAAACGCTTTGTCGCGACGGCATGCTCATTCGCACGGAGCACACGCCGGGATGAAAGCGACGTTCGATATCGCAATCGTCGGCGCGGGACCGGCCGGCTTGGCGGCAGCGCTGGCCGCGGCGCAAAGCGGGATGCGGATCGCTATCGTGGACGACAATCCGCAAGCGGGTGGACAAGTGTGGCGGCAGGGCCCGGGCATCGTGGCGCCGGCGCCGATGCGCGCGACACTGTCTGAATTAGTGAGGAATTCTAACGTTGTTCATTACGCGGGGGCCAGCGTAGCGGCGCTGTCAGCGTCGAATGAGATGATGGTGACCTCCTCGTTATACGGCGGCGTGTCGATTTCATTTGAGCGTCTCGTCCTGGCGACCGGAGCGCGCGAGCGATTGCTGCCGTTTAAAGGATGGACGTTGCCCGGCGTGACCGGAGCCGGCGCGCTGCAAGCGCTCGTTAAAGGCGGCATGCCCGTGCGCGGCGAGCGTGTCGTGCTGGCCGGCAGCGGGCCGTTGCTGATGGCCTCGCTCGCAACGGCACGCAAGGCCGGCGCTCGCATCGTGGCGATCGTGGAGCAGGCGCCGTGGCGATCGTTGCTGCGGTTCGGATTGTCGCTGGGGCTCACACCGTCGAAGGCGATACAAGCGATCCAATTGACACGTGGTTTCGCGGCCACGGCCTATTGGCCCGGCGCCGTGGTGAGCGCGGCGCTCGGCGATGCGCGCGTCGAGGGGGCGATCGTCCGTCGCGGCGAACGCGAGGTGACGCTTGACTGCGACCGAATCGCCTGCGGCTATGGGCTCACGCCGAACGTTTCGTTGGCGCAGGCGCTCGGATGTGCGCTCGACCAAGACTCCATTGCTATCGCTATCGACGAAAATCAGCGCACGTCGGTAGCCGATATCTGGGCGGCGGGCGAATGCACGGGGATCGGTGGGATGGAGTTGGCGCGGGCCGAGGGTTCGATCGCAGGGTTGGCCGCAACCGGGCAGTCGATCCCTGGGCGATTGATCCGTGAGCGAGATCGTTGGCGACGTTTCGCCATTCGCGTGGCCAGCGCATTCGAATTGGGCGGGCACGCCTGCGCGACGCCCAGCGCCGAAACGATTTTTTGTCGCTGCGAAGACGTGCCCTTCGGCGAGGTATCGCGCTACGAAAATTGGCGCGACGCGAAGCTGCATACGCGGTGCGGAATGGGCCCATGCCAAGGGCGCATTTGCGGAGCAGCCGCGCACACCTACTTCGGCTGGACAGCCGGTGCGCCGCGGCCTCCGCTCGTGCCCACGCGTATCGGCGCGTTGATCGAAGCAGGGCAGAGCGTACCGTTCCCGACGCAGCCGGAGCACGGCGCTCGCCTATAATCGAGGCGCTTTGCGCGACGTTTCCCGCCGCGCCATTACCTGCGCCGCATAACAATGCCCCCGACGCTCCCCTTGCCGACCATGCCCGCCGCCGAAACGCTTGCGGACATGCTGCCTTACTACACGCAGATCGAGCCCGTGCTCGATGCGCTGCCGGATTTGGTGTTCTTCGTTAAGGATCGCGAGGCCCGCTATGCACTCGTCAATCGCACGTTAGCTACCCGCTGCGGCTCCAAGGACAAACGAGGGATCGTCGGCAAGACGACGGAGGAGGTATTTCCGTCGCGCTTCGGCGCCGCCTACTTGGAACAGGATCAATCGATCCTGAACGGCGGCGCGCAGATGATCGATCAGCTCGAACTGCATCTTTATCCCGGACGCCAGCCCGGATGGTGTTTGACCTCCAAGGTACCGCTACGCAACAGCGCGGGGGAAATCGTCGGCATCGCCGGCGCATCGCGCGATCTGAAGGCGAACGAGCGGACCCATCCCGCGTATACCAAGCTTGCCGAAGTGGTGCAATACATTCAGGAAAACTACGTGCAGCCGCTGAATCTGACGCATCTGGCGCGAATGGCGGGCATGTCGGTCGCACAATTGGAAAGATATTTTCACAAAGTCTTTCATTTGACGCCGCGGCAGGTGCTGCTTAAAACGCGCCTGGATGCGGCGACGGCATTGCTTGCATCAAACGATAAGGTGACGGATGTGGCGGCGTTATGCGGCTACACCGATCACAGCGCGTTTACGCGCCAATTCAAGGCCACCGTCGGCGTCACGCCTAGCGAATACCGCATGCTGCTGCACGGAAGCGGCGCTCGTTAGACGATGCATATCTTGCAAACCATCCGATTTCCAAAAGCCTCGCGCAAAATTGGCGTCGAAACCCATTGGCCGTGATTGACGAATTTGTGGCCGATTTAAACGACGCCTGCGCGCCACGGCAACTTGACGCATAAGAAGCGCTGAACCATAGTGGGCCACTGATTCGATTCGATTGGTCGGTGCCATGTCTAAGTTTATTCATCGAATCGAGCGGTTAATCGCGCTCGCGCCAACGAGCGTCTATTCGAAGCGAGGCGCCACGTCTGCTTCGTCCGTGCGCTAAGGGGTACGGACATGCGTGATCAAACCGCTCGCGATACGAGGTTTCCTGTTGCATGCGCTCGCTGCGGCGGGCGTATTTCGGAACCTGTCGCTTTCTGTCCGCATTGCGGCGCACATGCGCGCTTTGCGCTGGGCGAGGCCGTCGCCACGGCGCCCGCGCCTCAGGAATCACCCAGTCCCGCCGCCGGGTCTCGCGTCGAGCCCTCTATGCATGCGTTCGCCGCGTCCGATTTCGAGGGCGATCTGGACGAACCGTGGCCGGGCCCGCCGACTCCGTTATTCGCCGGGCCGCAAGGCGCATCCTATGGCGACACGCGTGCGCCCGCCTTCCGCGGCTCACGCCAGTGGAACGTCAAGGGCGGCATGGGATTGATTCTCGGGGCGTTCGTCGTGCTTTATGGCGGCGTTGTGTTGTTGCATCGATACGAACAGGCTGCGCCGAGTGCTCCGGTAGCGAGAGCGGATAGCGCGTCGAAATCCGTCGAAGGTGCGATCGGCCCCAACGGCGGCGTGCAGCCGCCGCAAAAGCTCGACGATTCGGTCCCGCCCGACATGTCGATCGCCAATTTGCCGCCGCCCGTTACCTCCAGCGCGCCACCGGTCGCGGCACAGGCCCAGCCGGCGCCGGCACCGACGCAGACACCCGCGCCCACACCCGCGCCCGCGCTCACGGCGACGCAGCCGCCTACGCCTGCACCGACGCAAACGCCCACGCCCACGTTCACGCTGGCGCCGGCTCCGAGCCCTAGCGTGACGACAGGCACGGTGAGCCCGCCGGCGATGGCCGATGCCGGCGCACAGCAAACGGCGCCGAACGCGGGCGACGATGCGCGCGGCAAATCGCATTCGCGCACGCGCGGCCACGGAAAAAACGGCGATTGGCGCTCGCGTTATGGCGACAAGACGCTCGCACAAGCG